>JAABUZ0100000070.1_pt1 | contig 239327 bp, 197 predicted proteins | sample 5562091 | NCBI WGS metagenome assembly JAABUZ01 (sample SAMN12813069, study PRJNA571459) | rock metagenome | isolation source: Antarctica rocks | place: Antarctica: Victoria Land, Linnaeus Terrace sud | collected 2015-12-21
ATAATATTATAAACAAATTAATTAAATTAATCAATTTGATTAAGTTGATTAATGCACTTTTTCAAAAATAATCTAAATTTTTCGAGTCTTGGCGAGCCGGGCCAGGTTATACGCTAAGTACTTCATACCTACCCTTTGACCCGACCCAAATACTTGGGCCAAGATTTCTGACCCGACTCGACGCGACCAGTCTAAGTGTAAACTATCTATATAAAAAGTAATCGTTAATATTAAAATATAATTTTGCTAGAAGATTTAAAAGCAATATTTAACATTTGAAGAAAAAATCGATTATAATAACAAATAAGTTTTATCTAGACAAAAACACACAACAACGCTTGTAAATACGCTTAAGAATAATCTTATAACTTGTGTAAAATAAATCATTATAACTAGAATAATTGTATTTGCAAATACTATATATGCGCTTGTTATATATATTGTGTTAATAATTGTTTACGTCTTGTTAATATTTGTTAATCAAGAAATATTACAAGTTGCAAGATTGCTCTATTGTAGAGTACTTAAATGCAAATCAAAATTGCGCAAACGCAATTTTAACTCTAGAAACAACTTTAAGAGAGACGATAATCTTGCTTAATTTATCGATAAGTTTTCTTTCTAGTACTTAATTCTTCGAGAAATTATAATATACGTACGTTATTTAATTAGTTCTAATATAAAGATATTGTAAATAAGAACTAAATTAAGATGCTAGCAATTAATTTTCTTTATTTAGCAATTGTTTAATACAAAAGATTGTTAAATAGTAAATAATCAGAGATTATAGCGCTTTAGTCTATTGAGTCGAAAATAGCAATAAAGATTGTAACAAGACTTTATTGTTAATACAATTCTAAAATATTATCTCGAGATTTCGAACTTAATTGTAAATTCTTTTTTAACATATTATTTTATATTAATACTAATAGTTATTTATTAACACGTTAACAATAAACACAAATTAAGATAATCTACTTAGCGTAGCTCTTTATAGCATTGTTAGCTTACGTTATATTTAACAAATTATCTTAGATTAGATAAAACAATAAAGCGAAAAGAAAAATAAATAAAGAGAAGTTTTAGTAGTTCTAAACAAAGCAAAAAACAAAATAAAAATTCTTAATATTATTGTAAGCAAAGTTCTTGATATTATTAAGCAAGACAAGCTATAACAAGCAAAATCGAAATAAAAGTTTTAAAAAAATGCGATAAAAGTAATTTAAATTAAAGATATAAAAGTTATTGAAATTATTTATACGAAACTTTGTAATAGAAAGACAAAGAGAATTTACAAAATTTGTGCTAATTAAAGAGCAAATTTCGACTATCTCTAGTTAGACAACAACTTCGAATATTAAGTTAAAAAAATAATTTTAACAATAACGCAATTTTCTTTTATTGAAATTAATTTGTTTTTTGCTTAAAATATTATAATTTTTTTGTAAAAAGAAAAGAGAGAGCAAGATTTTACGTGAAATATTTTGTTGTTGAATTAACAATTTGTTGCGCAACTTATATTGCTAGAACAAGAGATTAAGTTTTGCAATATTTTAATATATTTTGCAGATAAGTTAAAAGTATTTAAGATAATTTAGAAAGATTTAACAACTAAAGACTTTTCGAAAATGTTAATAATTTTAGAAAAGAGAGTAAAATATAAGTTATTAAAATTATTAAAAGTAACAATTGTAGCAACAATAAATAACAATAAGAAGACAAATAACAATAGTATATCTAACGAAGTACTTGTTAAGTTATTTATTTTTACTAAGTGTTCGAAAACAAAAGAAATCGAAGAGATAAAAAGTTACAAATATTAATTTATAGATATCAATCTTCTAAAACAAATTAGTTGCAAGTTGAAAGATAAAACTAGAATATATATCGAAAATAAATATTTATTTACGTTTTATTTAATTATAAAATTAATATTAATAAAGAATTTCTCGAATTTATATTATACTTATACTTGCAAAATTGCTAGATATATTAAATTGAAGTTTAACTAGTGTGATCGTCGAGTCGGGTTTCAACCCGATCGGGTTGACCCGCCCAATCCTGACCCTGGAATCAGGCAAATTTCCTAGCCCAACAGGGTGGGACGAGCGAAGAATGCGCGCCAAGTGTTCAACCCGACCCACTCGATCACGTGACGTCACGTGACGCGTTGACCGTATGTGGTTAGCGTGGACCCTGCGCTAGCCCAATCGGGTTAGCATGAATTCTGCGCTAGCTCAATCGAGTTAGTGTATAGATAAGATAAGATAAGATAAGCGAATGCTAACGTGACGAAGTTAGCTCGAATTCTTGGCATTGGCCCGACGAAACCCGACCCTAGGGTCGAGTTCGCGCCTTGATCCTGGCCCAACCCTACGGGGCCCAAGAGGGTGGGTCGGGTTGAGAAAAAAGTGTTCGACCCGACCCAACGATCACACTAAGTTTAACAAAATTAAATACAAAATTATTTTAAAAAGATTAAAGACTTGCTAGCTTAAACAATTAACTTTTTAACATTTAAAAATTAGCAATTAAATCTCTTTTTAATAGCAAAAACAAGATCAATTGCTTGTTTTAGAAATTAAATTTCGAAATCTTTATAGATGTGTATATTATATATTTTCTTTTTAAATAATTAATTATTGATATATGTTAAATTGTAATTAACAAGATCTATAGCAATAGAATCTAATTAAGATAGTCAATAAAGAACAATATTGTTGTAGAAAATATATTTAATTGGTTTTAGAATAAAATGTGTTTTAAAAAACAAATTAAGACAATGATTAATAAACTTATAGTCGAGAAATTTGTAATATACTAGTATTGTTAGCAAAAACAAAATAATAAGTTTAACTATAGATAGTTGCAAACAATATTTTACTTCTTAAGTTAGCAAATTATTTGTATAAACTTAAAATATTAAATATTAAATATTTGTCTTCGATCTAATTGCAACTCTTGTTTAATATTGTAATTTTATTATATTAAATTTGTTGTTAAAAAAGATAATACAAGCTTTTACTATATTAATATATATACATTTAAATACTTAAAAAACAAGTACAAGAACGTAATTGTTACAAGCTTATTTAAGTTAATTAGTAATTTAGATTCTATACGCTACAAGCGAATCTACTATTATATTCGACATGCTCGAGAAGCAAGTATCTCGAATATAATATTTAACATACTTGACGAACAAGCATTGCAAGCAATTATGCTTACTATACTTAACAAGCAAGCAAGACGAACAATCTATATCTTTTTAATATATAAAAACTAGAGATACAATTCTTTTATAAATTGTATTTAACTTATCTTAAGTCTTTACTTATTGTTACTCTAATTTATTAAATTATTTGTAAAAATCTATTAAATATAAGACTATTTATAGCTACAATTCTTTTTATTAAGTAATTGCTTATATTGTCTAAAGACGTCTACAAATCTCTTCAATAGTATAAACTCTCTCTAATATCTTTTACAAAAATATTAACATAATACTTTAAATATTTTAAGAATATTTGTATTAAATTAACGCGTCTCTATTTCGAACACTAGCTTACTAGTATTATATTGATTTATATTTAACAAAAACGACAAGATAAAAATTAACAAGTCTAACGTCTACTATAAAGATTGTATCGATTTAAAGAACTAACTTATACAAACAAATATCTATTTTATCTTCTATTTTGTTTTAACAAATTAGAAGACGATTTTTGCATTAATATTTCTTAGAGAAAGAATTTAATATTAATTTAAATCAAATTTACGCAAATATTTAAAAAATTATAACAAAAATTCTCGTGCAATATTTACAAATTTCAACAATTTCAAAAGAGAATTTCGAAAAATCTTCGAAACATTTAACAAAAAACAAATTGCAAAAAGAATAATTTAGCACTTAATTTAACAAATCTTTGCAATAGATTACGTAACAAGATTTCAAAAATATATTAATTTTATCAAATAAAATAATATCATACTTATAATAATGTTTCGACAAAATTTTAAGAACAATTTTAACAACAAAATTATATAAGATAACAAAATTATTAGCAATATATTTAATCTTATCGAAGTAATTATTGATCTTAACAACAAACTATATAAAAGAACTATAAAAAAGCAATACAATTAATTTTACAAAAAAACAAAAACTTTCTTTAAATTAACAATCGAATATTAGCAAAGGGATTTTGTTTTAATTAAAAGTACAATAATTTAAACTATCGTAAATCTATATTTATAAAATTGAATTTTATTTAACAATACAAAGAGAAGAACTTTAGAAAAAAGCAAGATAACAAATTCAAAAAACGTGCTATTTATATAGCAAATCGAATTACTTTGCAAGATATTATTAATTACAAAACTTAATAAATTGTCGACAAATCAATATTATATTAAGAAAGATATTTAATAGTTAAAACAATATTAGAGAGCAAATTAATATAGAGACAAATATTTCTAAAATTAAATCGAACAACAATTATTATCTAATAGAGAAATCAAATTAGTTATAAAAAGTTCTAGATAAAATATTATTAGACAAGATACTTGTATTTATGCAAAAAGTTAATTAAGTACTTTAAAAAACTATTAAATCTTATGATTTAATTATTAACTTAAACAAAAAATATAACTAAAAGAATTTTTACAAATATATAGAAAATATTACAAATTATCTCGAGATTTTAGTTAATTTATCGAAGATTATAAACAAATACAAGAAGAAGCTAAAAAACAATATTATAATAAAAAAGAATATATTTGATAAAATTAAGAAACAACTAAATCTTATAGTATATATAGATTTTAATTAAACTATATATTATAACAATATATGCTAAACTTATCTAGAAGACAAGCAAGAAATTAATTAATTTTCGAAGAAGTTAAAGCTAACAATTTAGCAATAAAAGAAAGTTTAGTATAAATAGACGTTTAAAACAAAAGTTATAGCACAAAAACAAAGAAATGTTTAAATTTCTTAATAAAAAGTATATTAGAGAAATATAATATATTAGTTTAGCAATAGCAACTAAACTTTATAACATATGCACAATATTTTATTATATTAATTAAAATTAACAATCATTAATTTATCGCAATAATTAATTTTAATATAATAGATAATTTTATAATTAAAGCTTTTGTAGAAAGAGAAGAGTATTTTATTTAGAAGAAATCTAACGCTTACAATCTAGTAACTGTAAATAAAAATTTGTTACTTGTAAGAAATAAAAAAATAAATAAATAAATAAAATTATTATCGATAGCTATTTAGCAATATTACAAAAAACTAATCTTTAATATAATAAGAATAATTATTTATAATATTATTCTAAAAATATCTTAATTAAAGTAGCACAATTTAGAAGTTAACTAAAATATATAAGTACTTAGATTTGCGCAATATAATTACGCAATTTATATTTAATCTATATATTAATAACGTTTAATAATAAATAAAAGATTAAGTCGAAATTTAATTGCAAGTAGCAAGCTTATATTTTTGCAAAAAAACAATTTAATAAAATTTAACTTAACAAATATTAACAAAAATTAGTTAGATTACAAAGTTAAAGTAAATAAAGAAGATTAAAAAATTTCTAAGACTTCTAAATTATCTAATATAGTAAGAAAATTGCTAGAATATATATTATAAATATACAACAATTAAAAGTATTTATTTTAGAAAAAGAAAATAATTAAGATTTTATTTAAATATTAACTATAAAATTACAAGATTAAACTTAAATTAGACAAGCAATTTATATTTGAATTTATATATACTTTATTTGAAAAAAGTTAGAAATACTTTGCAAATATCTAGCAAAATACAAAAAAAAGAATTTATTAAAAAATCTTAATTATAAACAAAATACTCGATTCTCTTTATACTTAAAAAGAACAAAACTCTTTATCTATATATTAATTATCGAAAGCTAAACAATATTACAATAAAAAATCGATATTTACTATTTAATATTAATAAGCTTCAAAATTAATTGTTCGAAGCAAAATATTTTATTAAACTAAACTTACAAGAAACGTACAATTAAATTAGAATAAAAATAAAAAAGAAATAAAAGACAATTTTTCGCACACAATATAAATTATATAAATATATAGTAATGTTATTCGAATTTACGAATGCTTTGACAACGTATTAGAAAATAATTGTTACGCTAGTATTTTTACAAAGAGATATTAAGAAAAATTATAGTATTGAAGAGATTTATAGACGTCTTTAAGCAATGTAAGCAATTACTTGATAACAAGGGTTGCAACTATAAATAATCTTATATTTAATAAATTTTTATAACTAATCTAATAAATTAAAGTAACAATAAGTAAAGACTTAAGATAATCGAACACAATTTGTAAAAAAGTCGTATTCGAAGATCTATATATTAAAAAAGATTCTTCTTATTCACTTAGTTTGCTATTAAGTATGTCGAGCATTATTTGCTTAGCTTGTTGTTAAGTATATCGAACATTATTTGCTTAACTTGCTATCAAGTATATCAAGCATTGCTTGTCTTGTTAAGTTGTCAAATATACAAATAGTTGTGCTTTGTGCTATATATTGCGTTGTAGATTATATATTATATTGTTTCGAACTAGACTCGTAATACTATTTCTTTTCTTAAAAAATTTTTGTCTTAAAAGTTATTGTCTCTTCTATTATATTTTATTAGCAACAAAGTTGTTTTCGTCTTGTATTCGAAATTGAACGCTACAGTCTCCTAATAGATTTTGTCTACAAATATTGCTCTCTCTTTAGTTATTCTTGTATCGCAATAAAAGACTTGTTATCTTATTTAAAGTATTTAAAATATTTTTGTGCTAGCAAACTATGCGTAAACATATTGTAATTTTTTCTTAATTATAATAGAAAAGATCTTTTTGTTAAAATTGTTAAAAATAAAGCTTTGTTAACAATTGTTATAACTTAATTGCTACAAAATAAGAAGATTTTGAAGAAAATTATATTAGTAATTCGAGAAAGCGATTTGTTAACTTTAAGATACGAATGTCGCTATTATAGCTTAAGACTAGCTAATAGCTAATCTTTGATTACAATAGTGATATTCTTTTATTAACAACTTTATAGTTTATATTTACTTTTTTTCGTTGAAACATATATTTAATATTCCGAAATATAATTTTTGTTATAACTCTAGTAATGTATATTGCAATTTTAATTGTCTTGTTTAACTATTATTGTGCGTATCTTAAGCAATTCTTTATAAATATATATCGTCTATAAATTATTCTTGGGCCAAAATTTGCTTATATTAGTCTAGATTAGTCTAAATCTAACTTATATATATATTTTGACATGCTTTTTACAAATAAACAAATTTGTAACTTGACAATTTAATTTATCGCTTCTTAAATTTTTCTTTACATAGCTTAATTTGCTCGAACTCTATATATATATATATAACGATCTCTTTGCTAATATAAATATTGTAATTCGACAACTTAATCTTTTTTTTGTTTTTATATTTAGAAAATTGATTTAAATTTGCCTTAAATTTAATTAAGATCTTGTCTAAATATGTAGATTACATAATAGCGCGTTGTAAATTACTACTATTAAATTAAATTTAACGCGTATGTATTTTGCGTTAGTAAGCTCTTAGATTTTTGATAATAATCTTAAATATTATTGTCTACTTCTTTCTTTCTTATTATCTTTTTATTAGTTTAATTATTAAGAATCTATTTATCAAGAATTTACAATAACATCTTATTTATTTGCTTTCAATTTTAATTATAACAAAATTTCAAAATTTCAAAAGTCTAAACGCAAACGTATGCGAAAAAAATATACTTTCTTAATTATTTAAACATTATTAAGAACTTTTTTAACAAAGTCTTATAATTTGTTTGCTAACACAATATTACTTCAAAAGCGTATTAAGCATATTTTTATTTTAGAATAATATTTACTTAGAAACGAACAAAGATTAATTGTAATTTGCAAAAGAAATTTCGAAACTTAATAAAAATTGTTAATTATTTTATATTTATCGAACATCTTAATAAAGATACAATTACTTACGTTAATAATTTCAATATTAAAGTTGTAATAAGAAAAGAGTTTGCAAAAAAAATAAAAAAATAAAATTACAACGCTAATCTTTAAAAGTTTTTTGTGTTAACAAGTTTCTTCTTTGCTTCTTTTAGTTTTTTTTGTCTCTTTACTCTTCTTTGTTTTGTTCTCTCTTTATTAGTTCGTTTTATAACTTGTATTAAGTGAATTCGAATTTAATTGCATTTTATCTTAAATAAAGATATTTATACTTTTATATAAGCTTGCAACTAAATAACTTTTTATAATTGTCTTTGATATTGACTTGCAATTTAGCAATTTTTTTGAATTTTCTTGTTGTTTAATTACAAACGCGGAATATCTTTATAGACAAAGTAAACTAAATTTTGATATATATTAAATTGAACAAATTATATAGATTAGTTGAAGACAATAATTTGCGCAATAGAGTTTGTTAAATTTAATAAATAAATAATAAATATTTTCGAATTCTAGTTTACATACAAGATAACATAAATAAATTAATTTCTTGCTTTTGTATTATAATCTAATTAGAGAACCAAAAAAGCGCAATTTTTTTTATCGATATTAATTTTAAAAATAATTTGTTTAATCTTCTTTCTCTTGACGTCTTTAAATTAACGAAAACTTTATTATATCATTTAGCAAAGTTGTCGAAGAAAACTAGTAAAATTAATTAATATATTATAATATTCTTTATATTTTATATTTTTAAAATTAACGTTGCATTGTTCTAGACTTAAAGCGCTTTGCGTTCGAACATTTAAAGCTCAATAATAAAAAGAAGTTAACAATCTCTTTATTTTTATCGAAGAAAATCAAGAAAAAAAAAGCAAAAAAAGATAATTAGCGATATTTTAAATAAAAAGAAGAATTAATTATCTAAACTTAAGTTTTCAATTAAAGAAATTAATACAAAAGTAAAGATTATTGATATAAAAATAGTTTTTAAACATATATATTTTAACTATAACGTATATGTTATTTTTATTAATTTAATAAAGATTTCGAGAAATTTAAGAAGTTTAATATAAATGTTCGATATACAAATAACTTTACAAGAAACTATTATTTAATTATTAAAAAAATAATAATAAACTACGAAGAGCAAATACTTATTACTAATATTAAAAAGAACAAATATTGCAACATTTGCAAAGTTTCTTCTAACAAACAAGAGAATCTTACAAAGAAATAAAAATACTAAATTTCTAAATATACTTAAACTAAGCTTGTTAAACAAAATTTTGATTTAAAAGAAAATAAAACAAATATAAAGATTTATTTCGTAAAAAATTAAATATAAAAATTATTAGTGTGATCGTCGGGTCGGGTTTCAACCCGATCGAGTTAACTCGCCCAACCCTAATCCTAGGGTCAGGCAAATTTCCTAGCCCAACAGGGTGGAGCGAACGAAGAGTGCTCGTCGAATAATTAACTCGATCCACCCAATCACGTGACGTCACGTGACGCGCTAACCCAATTGGGCTAGCGCAGAGTCTACGCTAATCGCATATGATTAGCGTGAACCCTTGCGCTAGCCCAATCGAGTTAGCGCATAGATAAGATAAGATAAGATAAGCGAATGCTAACGCAACGAAGTTAGCTTGGGTTCTTGACATTGGTTCGACGAAACCCAACCCTAGAATCGAGTTCGCGCCTTAACCCTGGCCCAACCCTACGAGGCCCAAGAGGGTGGATTGGGTTGAGAAAAAAGTGTTCGACTCGATCCAACGATCACACTAAAAATTATAAATATTGCAATATTTATATTTTAATAAATCTAAATATTTTTTGTTAATTGCTTGAAAATATAATTATAAGATTAATTAATTAATTTGTTACTTTAACTAATAATATTATTTTTTATACTTATCTTAAGAAATTAGCAAAGCGCAAGAAAAAGAAAAAAACAATTATTAAATCGATAAATTCGATTCAATTTAACGAACGCTTTTGTCAAATTTCTAGATTTATTAACTTTGTTATTGTTAAAATTGATATTATTGCTTGTTTTAATACATAATTAAGTTTCTTTTACAAGATATAACGATCTAAATATATTATTGTCAACAATAATATAGTTTTACGATTTAATTTTATCTAATGTTGCGTTGTTACTATTAAATTTTTAAAAAAACAACTTAATTAAAGTCTTATTTATTTAATTTATATAACAATAACTAGCTTGACGTTCTTCTCTTTTTATTTTATTCTCTTGCATAGTATTTATTTAAGATAGAATCTTTGTATATAGAAGTCGAAAACAAAGAGAATAAATTTGACAAAAATAATAAAATCGCATTATAGAATATCGCTTTGCTTTATATATAAGAAAGAGACAATAACAACTTTATTTGTGCTTTTTTATTATTGTTATAGACAAAAAAGAGAACGACAAATAAATCGATAATTAAGATTGTTATTTAGCGAATAAGCTATTATTAACAATATATAACACGAAATCTTTAAAGCATAAAAGAGCAACAATTAATTTAAGTAACAAGAACAATAATTCGATATTATTATTTGTTAGTTGTGAAAACAATATCTCGATTTAGTGATCTAGTATTGTAGATAATAAGAGTTATAACTTTATGTAAGTAATAAGAATATCGTCTAGCTTATCGATTGTATTAAGAGATTAAAGGCATCGAGCTTAACGTCTTTCTTATATTTTTAAATATAAAGATATATTTAACGATGTCTTTAATATTGATTAAATATATAGCATATGCGAATATTCTGAATTGTTATAAATTTAATAATTGAGCGTAATTTATAAATGTTAAGTTTGTTAAAGTTATATTTATTGCTTATGATCTTATTCTTACTTTAGTAATGCGACTTAGCTAATCTTATAAAAAAACAATTTAAGATAAAGAACAATAATTGTAAAGAAGATACAAAATCGAATTTTTAATAATTTAATGTTCGAGAGTTAGTTTTTATTGACGCAAGATATATCTTTATAATAGTCGAAACAACAAGATAAATCTTAATTAAATTAACAAAACTTAAATTATTCTTAATAGACGTATTAATATTACTAGAGACAATAAATAATATTTTGCTATAATTTATTACAATAAGTACTATCTTTTTTACTCGAGTAAAAATTGTTATGATCTAGTCAAGATTTAAGTTAAATCTTAATCAAATTTTGCTCAAATATAATCTAGATTTAAGACTAGCGTATCTTAATGCATTACAATAATTTCTTTTGTTTCTTTTTCTTTTTAATACAATTTTATCTTCGTATTTTCTATTAATCTCTTAGTTTTTAGTAAATTTATGCTATTTTAGATACAATGTTTTATTAACTTATTCAAGTATTTAATTTTGTGCTATAGATAACTCTTAAGCGAACTTCGCATATATAGACAATAAGCGCAATTTTTGTTTATTAAACTCTTAAAAATATATACTAACTTTCTTGTAAAAAAATAATAATAATTTGATTAATAAGATAGAATTCAAGATTTTCGAAGTATTACGCAATTCTCTTAAACGTAGAAGAAAAATATTATTATTCGACAACTAAAAGAACAATGCAATAAGAATGTTATTATTATAAATACAACACAATATAAGTTTATTTCTAGTTATAGAAATGCTTATTAATTAAATGCAATTTACTATTAATCTTGCGTTTGTTAAGAGCGAATCTCGAAGTTAAAAAACGTGTTTTTTATATTTGTTTTAATCTTTTAACAATAAGCTTAATATTATATTCTTAAAGACTAATTGTACGAAGTTTATATTACAAATCTTCGAATTTGTAAAGAAACAAAAAAATGCAATATTGCTACGCAAGATTCGATATTATATCGAAATTCTCGTTTTATAAGATAAGATAAAACAATATTCGAAATGTATCTTTATATCAAAACATAGAATTATTATGCGCAAGATATATATCTTTTTGTAAACTACGTTTGCTATTGAATACAACGTTAAAAATTATAAATCTTAAATTAATTCTTAATAAAAATTCAAATTGTTAATACTAATAAAACGTATATAAGAGAGAATAGCTAATTGTATAAAAAGCGTCAAAAATTAGCGTAATAACAATGTAGAAAATATTCTTGTATTAAAGAAGATAAGAAAGATATTGTCTTTATCTTTTTCTATTATAAATAAAAGCTTATCTAATTGTAGCTCTATAACGCGATAAAAAATTGTCGATTTTATATAATAGAGCAAGTTCGCGATGTAATCAAGAATTATTACAACTTTATTAACAATAGAAAGTCGCATAATTATATTAAAATCTTATTATTAAAATCGACTTTTCTAAGCAAGGATATTTAAAATATAAGTTTGTTTGTCTTTATTAATTTCTTGCTAAATTACAATTAGAAAAACCAATCTAAACTATTTGCGAATCTAATAATAATTAAGACTTTTACGTCTTTGTTTTTTAATAACAATCGAAAAGGTTTTGAAATTAATTCTTTAATTAAATATATATTTAATTTTATAACTTTAGAGACGATTAAAATAATAAAAAATTATAATTTGTTATTGTATCGAAAAGTTTAAACACAAGACGCAAATATTTATTAATTTCGAAAAACAATATATCGAAGATATGTATTTGACTTTATTAACAATTGCAATCTTTATACTTATAGTGTATTAACAAATGTCTATAAGAAAATACAATAAAAATAAAACAATTAACTTGTAATACGAAGAAAAAAATACATACGAAAATTGCAATAAAAGATTGTGTTTTGCAACGAAAAAACTATTAACAAGTTTAACAATAGCAAGATTTTGCATGTCTCTCTTTAAAAGTTTTTCTCAAATTTGAATATTAATAAATCGAAATTCGAATACTTATTGAAGCGATATAATTGATAAAACAATAATAAGAATTCGATAAATGCTTCGAATAAAAAATTTAGTATGATCGTCGGGTCAGGTTTCAACCCGATCGAGTTAACTCGCCCAACCCTAATTCTAGGGTCAGGCAAATTTCCTAGCCCAATAGGGTGGGACGAGCGAAGAATGCGCGCCAAGTGTTTAACCCAACCCACCCGATCACGTGACGTCACGTGACGCGCTAACCATATATAGTTAGCGTGGACCCTACACTAGCCTAATTGGGCTAGCTTGAATCTTGCGCTAGCTCAATTGGGTTGGCGCATAGATAAGATAAGATAAAATAAGATAAGATAAGCGAATGCTAACGCAACGAAGTTAGCTTGGGTTCTTGACATTGGTTCGACGAAACCCAACCCTAGAATCGAGTTCGCGCCTTAACCCTGGCCCAGTCCTACGAGGCCCAAGAGGGTGGGTTGAGTTGAGAAAAAAGTGTTCGACTCGACCCAACGATCACACTAAAAAAATTCGTATTTAAAAACTTAAGAAATAACAAAATACGTAAAGATAAATTAACTTAAGCAATTAATTAACAATTTTAATAGAGAAAAAGCGTCAAACATGTAAGCAATAATTGTATAAATATAAGTTATCTAAAGAAGATTTAACTTAATTTTGACAAATAATTATAAAGATATTAACTAATTGCAAGAGTGCTAGTAAAGAGAAGTTAACAATTAAGACAATATTAAAGTAAGTATTTTTAATCAAAAATGTAGATCTAAATTAAATCTAAACTAGTTTTGAGTCAAATCTTTTTTAAGTTATCGAATAACAACAAAAGTATTAGCTAATTACAAAGATACTTGTAAAGAAAAGTTAACAAATAGAGCAATATAAAAGTAAGTATTTTTAATTGAAGAAGCAAATATAAGTTAAATTTGAGCTAGATTTTGCTTAAATTTAGCGAATAACAAATGCTATATAAGCTAATTACAAGAAGTATTTACAAAAAGAATCTAAGAAAAACAACAACGTTAAAGTAGATTTGCTTATATACAAAGAAGAAAATTTAAATCAAATCTTGTCTAAATTTAGCAAATAACAACAAATGAATTAACTAATTAAGAGCGTACTTATAGAAAGAGATTGCTACACAAAATAATATCTAAGTAGACATTCTTAAATAAAGATGTAAATTTGAATTAAATTTTGCTCAAATTTGACAAATAGCAACGTACGTATTAATTGACGACAAAAATACTTATAAAGAGAATTTAAAAAAAAGAATAATGTCGAAATAGACTTTTTTTAAATAAAAGATATCTTGTAAAGATTACATTAAGTTGAATATTAAATATTTATATTTATTTGCAATTAGGCAATTACGACTTCTTAAGAAATATAGCTAAAAATATAAATTGTTTTCAATAAACGTAATTAGATTTTAGATCGATCGAAGTTAATTAGAGAGCGACAAACAAAATGTATTAAGAGAAAGAAGTATTAATATAATAAGTCGCGTTTGTTATCTCTATATTATTATTTATATTAATATAGTTTGCGAACAAGTTAATCGTTAAGTTGAAAATTAATATTAAGAATAATTTTTAATAAGATAAATATAAAGCTTAAGTTAAGAAACGAGAGAAGAATATATTGTTAAAATTGATACTTAGTTAAATTGCTTAAAGAAAAAAGCTAAGTATTAAGAATAAAACGAATACAATTTAATATACAAAGAAAAAGAAGATTTTTTTTATTAATTATAAATAATGCAAAGAAATACAAGAGATTCGTTGCTTATACAAAAGAGTGTTTGTATATAAATATCTTTATAAATAATAAGAAAAAGAACTTTTATTTCTCGTAAAAATATAGCGCATATATAAGAAAAATGTATTTAATGTTTAAAGCATCGAATATTTTTATAAGCGCAAATGCATTCAATGTTATAATATAAATCAAACAAATTATATTAGAAATTGCAATATTATTGTGTATATAAGTTGCGATTAAATAAAAGTCTAAGTAGTTATAAATGTTAGAGACGTTATATTTTTTATAGTTTATATTGTAAGCATAGATTAAAATGTCGCGAAATAAATTGAAAAAAATATTATAACTTATAACAATGTTGTTTGGCGAAGATAAATATTTTGACTTAAGATAGATTCTATAGCAACTTTATTTAGCTAATGTAACTTTAGAGCTAAGATATCGACACAACAATTCTAGAAGTTCCAAGTCGCTAATAGAGCTTCTAGAGAATTATTTCAAATTGCCAATGTAATGCAAAGACAAAACAAAAGATATAATATCTATTATCAAGAATAAAAAAGTCGAATGTTCTTAAATTCTTTAACTATCTTATTGCGAATATTTTTGTCAAATTGTCTTTTATCTTCTAGTTATCTTTTGCTATACTAAATAATTTTTCGAACGTTCATAGAATCTCTAAATAAAATTATAGCAATTATCAAGATTCTTCTCTAATTCTTACGTGTTCTCTAAGATAGAATATTCTTTTTACTTAATAAGATAGTTTTGATCTTGCTACTCTAGAATTTTTTCTACTTTGTATTTGCTTTCTTTTTGAGTTTTGTAATAAAATATTTTCTATATAGATATACTAAAGTCGATTAATTTTAACAATAAGATATAAAATATTAAAAATACTTTAGCGTTCTTAGATAAGTCGAGTTCGTAATTGACTAATCTCTTAACTATCTTAATAAAAAATAATTCGATCTTAACACAGTTTAATTTCTTGCTTTTCTTCCTAATTTTCAAATTCTTTGTTAAGAGATATATTTTATCTTTCTCTTTTAGCTAAGATTTTATTTTTTATTTCTTGTTTTAATACTTTGCTAATCTTTTTTGCATAAAAGAAATGTTATTTTATATCTTCTTTAATATAGCTACTCTTTCGATAACTAACTATGCTAATAGATGTCTTTATTTATTTTTAAAAAGATTGGATTCTTTGTTATAATTAACAAAAAATAAAATTATCTTTGTAATATTTAAGATCTTTGCATTTAATGTTAGTTATATTATAGATAATAATAATATTTAATTAATTTAAGTAATTTTAATATAGTGTCGCAAATATTGCTTAAGACTCTAATTTGTTTGCTTTATTTAATTATTTGTAATTAAGTAATAAATAATAGATATACAAAGTCTTGTATCTAATATTAATATAAATATTTTTTAACAATTAAATATAAAGAGCTTGTCTCTATTACTAGTTAATTCTTTAAATACGTTGTAATATTGTATAAATCAATTTAATACAATATATTCTAGTTGTTTCGCTATAAACTTCTTTGTGCATACAATAATATATAAGTACTTAATAAATTTATTAATTATTACTAGTATCGAGTTATATCTATCTTCAATTGCTAGATTTGTTAATTTCGACAACTTAATAATAAAGTTTATTATAACTTTATTTTATAACAATTTAAATAATTCTTAATATTAAATTTTGTTATAGCTCGCATATATATTATATTTGTTCTACTAATAACTAAAATAGTTTCTAATATATGTCTCGACAACTTGTTTTATTTAAGAAAACTAATAATACTAATATAAAAGTTAAAGAATTTTTGTTACTTTTAAGTGCTTTTGCAATAATTTATTATAATATTCTCTAATATATTTGTCGATTTTGTCGATAAATATCTAGAGTTTTTCGTTTTTTATTAGGAATTCTTCTTTATTGTTTCTAAGTATTTGTAAAATAACATTTAATTTGTGTTAATTTGTTAATAATAATTTGTTTTTGTTAATCTTAAATATATTATAGTTAAACAGTTTCTTTGTTTTTATCTAATTATTTCTTTTGTTAAATACGTTTGCTCTATTATTATCTTTATCTAATATATATTATATCTTAAATTTATGTTGTTCGAGTTACTCTAATTATTGTACTTGTTTTTTGTTAAACTATTTAATAATAATAAAGTACAAAAGATTCTTATAATCTATAAAAATTATAAGTTTTAATAATTCTTTAATATATACTTTTTATAATTTTAAGAAAACTATAATAGCAAGTAACTTCTTGTTGTAAATATTATAATTTTATTTAATTAATAAGAGTTTTCTTAAAAGATATATTATTAAATATTATATATTTTTATGCTTTTAATTAAAGTATATATTAATAATTAAATTTAATATATTAATTTCAATTTTATTTAACAATTGTAAGTTATATATTTTTAATATTAATTTCTTTAAATATTTTAACTTAAAATTTTAAAATGATTTCTCTTTTATTAATTTTTATATTTATAGCGTCTTTTTTTTGTAAAATTTGTTAATAATATTGTATTAAAAAAGTAATGTTTAATAAACTTCTTGTTATAATTTATAAAATTCAAAAAGAATTAAACTTTTTTAATATTAATAAATAATTTTTATTTTTTAATTGCTTGTAACTTTTTAAAATTTATATTTACTTTATATTGTTTAACAACAAATTTAAAAAAAATAACTTTTTTTTAATAAAACTTGCATTTCTTTAATTTAAAATATAGATTTCTTTTATTTAAATATTTTAGTACTTTAAAAATATAATTTATATATTTTTTTCAAATATTTGAATAAATTATAATATTGTTTAAGTATGCTATAACAAATTAATTCAAATATTGTTATAATATATTATTAATTATTTTCTAATATATTGTTAAGATATTTGTAAGTTTAAACAATGTTATTGTGTATTTATATAATTTATATTATATGCGAAAAGCTGTTTTTTTTTTCTTTTTTATTTTTATTCTAATCTAGTTGTACGCTTTCTATAAGTTTAATTTAATAAAATACTTTACTTTATACAATTAATCTTAAAGTTCGTTAATATTAAGTAATAATTTTTAATTCTTTGTTATAATATTGTTTAGCTTTTAATAATTAATATATAAATAAAGAATTTTGTTCTTTTTAGATACAAAGAGAATTAAGTATTCTATCTATAATTAAGATTTTTTAATAAATTTAATTTTTTATTTTTTGTTAAATATTTGCGAAGTATTTCTAGCTTCTTTTTAAATAAAATATATATAAATTTAAATATAAATTGCTTGTCTAGTTTAAATTTAATTTTGTAATTCTACAATTAACATTCAAATAAAATCTTGATTGTTTTCTCTTTTTAAAATAGATGCTATTAATTGTTGTATATTTATAATATATACTTTACCAATTTTCTTGTTATATTAAATAGTTTAAAGCTCTTAAAAAATTTGCAATTTTTTTTATTTTTTTAAACTTTATAATCTAGTTAATCTTTGTTAATTTTTTTGCAAATAATTTTTTTGCAAATAGTTTTTTTGCAAATTAATAAACTTGCTACTTGCAATTAAGTTTCGATTGAATCTTTTATTTATTATCGAACGCTATTAATATATAGACTAAATATAAATTGCGTAATTATATTGCGCAAATCTAAATACTTGTATATTTTAATTAATTTCTAAATTGTGTTGCTTTAATTAAAATATTTCTAAAATAATATTATAAGTAATTATTTTTACTATATTAAAAATTAGTCTTTTGTAATATTGCTAAATAGCTATTAATAGTAATTTTACTTCTTTATTTACTTTTTATTTCTTGCAAGTAATAGATTATTATCTACAATTACTAGATCGTAAGCGTTAAACTTCTTTTAAATAAAATATTTTTTCTTCTTTACAAAAGTTCTAGTTATAAAATTATCTATTGTATTAAAATTAATTATTGCAATAAATTAACAATTGTTAATCTTAATTAATATAAGAAAATATTGTGTATATATTATTGAGTTTAGTTGCTATTGTTAGCTAATATATTGTATTTCTCTAGTATATTCTTTATTAAGAAATTTGAATTTTTCTTTGCTTCTATATTGTGACTTTTGCTTCGAATATCTATCTATATTAAGCTTTCTTCTTGTACTAAATTGCTAACTTTGACTTTCTAAAAAAATCAATTAATTTTGTTCCCTTCTTTTAGATAAGTTTAATATAAGTTGTTATAATAAGTTGTTTAACTAAGACTTTTATATATTATAAAATTTAATTGTTTTATAATAATATCGAGTATATTCTTTTTTATAGTAATATTGCTTTCTAGCTTCTTCTTGCATTTGTTTATAATCTTCGATAAACTAATTAAAGTTTTAAAATAATTTATAATATCTTCTATATATTTATAAAAGTTCTTTTAGTTATACTTTTTGTTTAAGTCAACAATTAGACTATAAAATTTAATAGTCTCTTAGAGTGTTTAATTAATTTCTTGCATAAATGCAAGTGTTTTGTCTAACAATTTTTTATCTAGAACTTTCTATAATTAATCTAGATTCTTTACTAGATAATTATTGTTGTTCGATTTAATTTCGAGAGTATTTATCTCTATATTAATTTGCTCTCTAATATTGTTCTAATTTTTAAGTATCTCTCTTAATATAGTACTAATTTGTCGACAATCTATTAAGTTTTGTAATCGACAATCTCTTGCAAAGTAATTTAATTTGTTATCTTGCTTTTCTTTAAGATTCTTCTCTTTGCGTTGTTAAATAGAATTTAATTTTATAAATACAAATTTACAATAATCTAAATTATTATACTTCTAATTAGAAAAAAATTCTCGCTCTTTTGTAAAATTAATTGTATTGCTTTTTTATAACTCTTTTATATAATTTGTTGTCGAAATTAATAGTTACTTTGATAAAATCGAATATATTGCTAATAAATCTGTTATTGTGCATAATTTTGTTCTTAAAATTGTTCTTAAAATCTTGTTAAAATATTATTATAAATACAATATTATTTTATTTAATAAAATTGATATACTTTTAGGATTTTGCTACGTAATCTATTACAAAGATTTGTTAAATGAAGTACTAAATTATTCTTTTTGCAATTTGTTTTTTGTTAAATATTTCGAAGATTCTTTGAAGCTCTCTTTTAAAGTTATTAAAATTTGTAAATATTGTACAAGAGTTTTTGTTATAATTTTTTAAGTATTTGCGTAAGTTTAATTTGAGTTAATACTAAACTCTTTCTCTAAAAAATATTAACACAAAAATTGTCGTTTAATTTGCTAAAACAAAATAAAAGATAAAATAAATATCTGTTTATATAAGCTAGTTCTTTAAATCGATACAATTTTTATAATAAATATTAAGTTTGTTAATTTTTATCTTGTTGTCTTTATTAAATATTGATTAATATAATACTATTAAGCTAGTGCTTATAATAGAAACGCATTAATTTAAAACAAATATTCTTAGAATATTTAAAGTATTACGCTAGTATTTTTACGAAAAAATATTAGAGAGAATTATATTATTAAAGAGATTTGTAGACGTCTTTAAGCAATATAAGCAATTACTTAATAACAAGAGTTGCAACTATAAACAATTTTAGATTTAATAAATTTTTACAAATAATTTAATAAATTAAAGTAATAATAAGTAAAGACTTAAAATAAGTTAAACACAATTTATAAAAGAGTTATATTCGAAAATCTATATACTAAAGAAGATTCTTCTTGTTTGCTTAATTTGTTGTCAAGTATATTAAATATTATTTGCTTAACTTGTTGTTAAATATATCGAATATTACTTGTTTAACTTATTGTTAAACATATTAAATATTGTTTGTCTTGCTAAGTTATTAAATATATAAGTAATTGTATTTTATGCTATATATTGCGTCGTAAACTATATATTACACTATTTCGAACTAGACTTGTAACAATAATTAATAATATACTACAACAATATCTAAATTAATTTGTTATAATATACTTGAACAATATTAAAATTTACTTAAATATCTTAAAAGAATATATAAATTATATTTTCAAAGTACTAAAATATCTAAATAAGAGATATCTATATTTTAAATTAGAGAAATGCAAGTTTTATTAAAAAAAAAAAAAAATTAAATTTGTTATTAAACAATATAGAATATATATAAATTTTAAGAAATTACAAGCAATTAAAAAATAAAAATTATCTATTAATATTAAGAAAATTTAATTCTTTCTAAATTTTATAAATTACAGTAAAAAGTTTATTAAGAATTATTTTGTTAATACAATATTATTAACAAATTTTACAAAAAAAATTATTATAAATATAATAATTAATAAAAAAAATTATTTTAAAATCTTAAGCTAAAATATTTAAAAAAATTAGTATTAAAGATATATAACTTACAATTATTAAATAAATTTAAAATCGATATATTAAATTTAGCTATTAATGTATACTTTAATTAAGAGTATAAAAATGTTTAATATTTAATAATATATCTTTCGAAAAAACTCTTATTAATTAAACAAAATTATAATATTTATAATAAGAAAATACTTGCTATTGTAGTTTTTCTAAAATTATAAAAAATATATATCGAAAAATTATCGAAATTTACAATTTTTATAGATTACAAAAATCTTTTATATCTTATTACTATTAAATAGCTTAACAAAAAATAAATGTAATAATTAAAATAACTTAAATAATACAAATTTAAAATATAATATATTTTAGACAAAAACAATAATAGAGCAAATATACTTAGTAAAAGAAGTAATTATATAAAAATAAAAAAATTGTTTAATTATAATATACTTAAAATTAATAAAAATAAATTACTATTAGCAAATAAATATAAGTTAAATATTATTTTACAAATATTTAGAGACAATAAAGAAGAATTTTTAATAAAGAAAGAAAAATTCTAGATATCTATTAACAAAATTAACAAATATATAAAGAAATATTATAATAGATTATTGCAAAAGTATCTAAAAGTAATTCAAAATTCTTTAGCTTTTATATTAATACTATTAGTTTTCTTAAATAAGATAAATTGTTAAGATATATATTAAATAATATCTTAGTTATTAGCAAAACAAATATAATATATATATAAGCTATAGCAAAATTTAATATTAGAAACTATCTAAATTGTTATAAGATAAAATTATAATAAACTTTATTATTAAATTGTCTAAATCAACAAATTTAGCAATTAAAGATAAATGTAATTTGATAGTAATAACAATTAACAAATTTATTAAGTATTTATATATTGTTATATGCAAAGAGAAGTTTATAGCAAAATAACTAAAATATATTGTATTAAATTAACTTATATAATATTACAATATATTCAAAGAATTAATAAATAATAGAAACAAGCTCTTTATATCTAATTATTAAAAGATACTTCTATTAATGTTAAAAACAAAACATAGAATATCTACTATTTATTATTCGATTATAAATAGTTAAATAGAGCAAACAAATTAGAGTTTAAAGCAATATTTAAGATACTATATTAACAATACTTATAGTAATTAAGTATTACTTCTATATAATGTTATAGCGCCATCGATGCGCTAGCGTCTTAGAGTATAGTAGGGCACGTAATTCCAATTGTCTATAAAAGCTTCAAATCGTACGACTCTTCTTTCTAGTTAGAAAGCGAGAAGCAGGCTCGCACGTTATAACGAGTATTAAGTAGGGAGGAAGCTCGTCTCTCGTTATTCTTCAACGATTAGTTTTACTACTATCTACCCTATATAGTTGGGACATAGTAATAAAAGTCTATTATATCTCGCGTCTTTCATATCTTAGTGCGTCGACAAGCAGCAAACCCATTCACATCTTACATTCTATTTATAACATAATTAATACTAAATACAAAGATTTCGAATATTACTAAAATAACTTTATTCTTTGTCAATTATAACATGAAATTTAATCTCTTCGAAAAAGAACAAAAATATCTATTAGCTTAATCAATTATTAAGAGAATAACAATACTAAAAAAGATATATAATAATATCTTAAAGATATAAGAAATGTTAATCAAGTATTAGAACAAAAAACAAAAAACAATATCTTAGCTAAAGAAAAGAAATAAAATATATCTTTTTACAAAAAAATTTAAAATAAGAAAATTAAGTAAAAAATTAAATTATATTAAAGTCGAATTGTTTCTTATAAAGAAAGCAAAGAAATTAGTTAATTACAAACTCGACTTACTTAAGAATGTTAAAATATTTTTAATATTTTATATCTTATTATTGAAATTAACAAATTTAATTATATTACATATAAAGATAAGTTTAAAAATACAAATATTACATTTATCTATAATTTAGAAAAACTATAAAAGTTAGTGTAATCGATGTAGTGTGATCGTTGGGTCGGGTCGAACACTTTTTTCTCAACTCGACCCACCCTCTTGGGCCCCGTAGGGTTGGGCCAGGGTCAAGGCGCGAACCCGACCCTAGGGTTGGGTTTCGTCGGGCCAATGCCAAGAATTCGAGCTAACTTCGTTGCGTTAGCATTCGCTTATCTTATCTTATCTTATTTTATCTTATCTATGCGCTAGCCCAATTGGGATAACGCAGGGTCCACGCTAATCGCATCTAGTTAGCGCGTCATGTGACGTCACGTGATTGGGTGGGTCGGGTTGGACACTCGACGCGCATTCTTCGCTCGCCTCACCCTATTGGGCTAGGAAATTTGCCTGACCCCAGGGTCAGGGTTGGGCGAGTTAGCCCGATCGGGTTGAAACTCGACCCGACGATCACACTAAATCGATGGATTGAATCGAACACTTTTTTTTCAACCCGATCCATCCTCTTGGGCCTCGTAGGGTTGGGTTAGGGTTAAGGCGCGAACTCGATTCTAGAGTCGGGTTTCGTCGAGTCAATGTCAAGAATTTAAGCTAACTTCGTCGCGTTAGCATTCGCTTATCTTATCTTATCTTATATATGCGCTAACTCGATTAAACTAGCGCAGGGTTCACGCTAATCGCATATGATTAGCGCGTCACGTGACGTCACGTGATCGAATGAGTCGAGTTGAACATTCGACGCACATTCTTCGTTCGTTTTATTTTGTTAAGCTAGGAAATTTGCCTAATTCTATGGTCAAGGTTGAGCGAGTTAATTCGATCGAGTTGAAATTCGACTCAACAATTATACTAATAAAAGTTAAAAGATACGCAAAAATACAACAACTTCGTAGAAATATTTTTAAAAAGAAAAAATATATATATTACTAGATTTAAGATTTAACATAAATTAATATTAGATTATACTTGTGTTTTTTAACAAATTATTCTTTTATAATATATTAATATACAAAAAAATAAAAAGACTCTAAACAATATTAAGTTTAATTAATAAAATAATCTTATTATTGCGTATACAATTTAAATTGCATCCAAATTTATATTGTTAAACTAATTATATTAATATATTGTTTTATTGTAGAAATTTCTTATATTAATTTAATTGTATATTAATTTTATTGTAAATTAGATACTTGTTTATTAAATATTTTAAGATAATTTTGTTACACAAACGCAAGCTAATTGATTATTAAAAAGAAATTAAATAAAAATTTAATACAAGAGTAATCTTAATTTCTACTTAATTTTATAAGAGTTATATAATTACTAGTTGCATTTTATATATATCAAAAAAAATAAAACTCGAGATTTATTGCTAGTATTTATTGTCAACAATTGTCTATCTTTATATTACGTTAATACTTTCGCAAGAGAATATTAGAGAGAAATTTATACTTTAAAAAGATTTGTAGACGTCTTCAAGCAATGCAAGCAATTACTTAATAACAAGAGATTGCAACTTAGTAATTGTAATAATAAATTAGAACTTAAGATAAGTTAAATACAATCTATAAAGAAGTTGCGTTCGAATGCTATATATCTTTTTATTATTTAAGATTTAAGATATTCAAGATATTTAAAATCTTAATTATTTTAATTATCTTAATTTCGAATTTAAGATATTTAAGAGTTAAGTCTTCTTAATTATCTTAATTCTATTAATAGATTTTCTCTTTCTAATTATCTTATAAAGAGCAATGCGCAATAGATAGTATCTATTAGTACGCAACTCGTAACACTAAATAATAGAATTGTAAAAAGTTTCGAATATAAAGTGTAGAATCTAGTTTAGCTTAGAAATTATATAATAAGTATTAAATTTTTCGATTTTTTTAAAAATTATAACTTAAAAACAACAATAAGAGTATACTAAATATGCAACATATTGAATTCTAACATTATTAGATAGATTATAAACAAGAGTAGCAAACTAAACAACAATAATATTTAAAATAATTATAATTAATATTATATTACGCAATAAAGTTAATTAACAATATTTTTAAATTGTAAAAAAACAACTTTAATATATTTATTAATTAGAAAGTTAATTTTTTCTTAAATTAAATTATGTTGCTCTCAAACTTGTTGCAAAAAAAATCTAAAAACTTGCTATAATATTCTCTATATTAAATTTGAACATATCTAGATACACTAAGATCTAGTTCAAGTTATCGCGCATAAGCTATCGTCTAGCTTCAACCCTAGCGCCGCCCTAACTTAAGTGAGTATTTAGGGTTAAAGGGTTTTCTGCAGCAGGTCTGAGTACTGGGGCAAGCTGGCAGTGTACTTGAGGAAATGAGACATGGGTCCGCGAGAAAGAGCAGGAAAGAAGGGTACCTGGAGAACCCACTCTGGGGACTCCCGTCGCCAGGTGCTTACAAGTGGAAACGCCGGTCGGCCTGCACAGAAAACGTGTCGAAGAACACCACCATTGCCTCCTAGCTTGACTCCGGTCAGTAGATGTGGTCCTACATGCAAATGTCCCAACAACTCCTGTCAATGCAACCGGTCCATGAACCTCAATGAAGAGCTGATGATACTAGAAAACGCTGATGTAGTTCCCTATGCGCTCTTTCTGGTTTTGGGCTATGCATTCGGCAATCCAGGTGATGTTGCGGATCTCCTGTCTTAAGTCAGTTCAACAATGCTCACTCGAGAGTCCTCTATCGTATTTACCTGCTCCCTCAATTTCACCCAAGCATAGACCACAGCGTGCGTAAATTGGAAGGTGAAAGCGCTCTTCGAAATCTCCATCTCCTTCTGATAGAACATGTCTTCCAGACTCTTGCCATCTGAGCCAGTTCCTCCACTCATGTTGCCCGGGCCGGAGCTGCTCATGCCGCCTCCAACCTGGTCGAAGTAGGTCTTGTAATCATGAACGCCGCTCACCGCAAGCCCAACGCCCTCGACATCGTCCGCTCTCGAAAGCATCAAAGTGCCCTCAGGGTATAGCTTCCCAAACTCCGGATACAGCTTCCTCCGGTCTTGTTTGGCCAACTCTGTGCCAAACGAGTTGAGCGTTATATTGATAGCCCTTCGGTCGGCCTCGAACTCTAATATTTCGCTCATCACAGTCGAGGTAGGCGTGCCGCTCATCTCTGGATGGTTGTTGATAAACCGATAGAAATCCTCAAGATAGTTCTTGTACAGCGTATTGCGGACGATCTCGATGTTCAGCTCATCAAGATCCTGATGGCTCAACGAGCCCTTGAAGTAAGGTGCGAGAGGCGTTTCGATCAGGACAGAATTGTATAGCTCTTCGATATTCGTGGCAACGCAGAGTACAGGCATGGTCTCGAACCAGCCTAGAGGGTGGCATCGCTCGAGTAATTCCCGGGTGTCTCGTTCATGCAGTGTGCCAGTAATCAGAAGGGCCACATTATCGATCATGTATCCATAGGTAAGGTATTCCATGAACTTCGCTAACGATCCAGTTGCTTGGCCTTGCAGGTATCGAAATTCCGCGACAAGCTTATCTGTTGTCTTGTCGGCCAGGGCTGAAGTTGAAGGATTGGGTGGGAGAGAGGCGAGAAAGTCGCCATAGGCTGGGGAGAGCTGTAGCTTAACGTCTGTAAGATCATCAGTAAGGCCGAGCTGATATTGTTGTAGAGCTCCTCACCATCGATCGTTTCGCACTGTGTCAGGTTGCTGTAGTTCTGTTGCGTAAGAAGAGTGTTCCTGTATCCTCTAACCACGCCTTCCACATAACTGCATGGATTAACAAATGCACACTAACACACTCGGTTGTTCTCTGAAGCTCACCCGCCATTGACATTGTAGAAGAGTCCTTCCATTGTGCTGATATGTATTGATGATCCGAACAGAGCATTTGCGGCGCATAAGAGACAAGATGCGAAAAAATACGCTAACGCGATTAGTACAAGCACAACATTTAGCGAGAAAGTCGAATTTGTACGGGAGCGCAACTCTGGAAAGAGCAACCGTTCAGTTTGCACAGCAATCCGTAAAACGGCGTCGCGCCTTCCTAAACTATGGGGCTTTTCATTCTACAGTATTCATCGCTCCTGCCAATCATCTTACCTATGGCTAAGCACTGTGCAGGGAAACCCCGGTGGGGTATGCGCTCCTCAAAGCAAAGAGCTCCAAGATCCTTGAGGACCATAAAATATCTGGCGAAGACGAAACAGCAGAAGGCATCTGCAGTCTGTACGTGAGCTATTTTACTTATAATAAATGGCTTTCATTACAAATCTGGCTACAGAGTTGGACCGCTTAAGCTTCAAAACTGACTCGGTCTTTGTATCAAACAGCTTGAAATTGAAGGAGTTCCACAAGTTCGATAGTGCAGCTACCGGTAAACCAGACAAGGACAATTACACTTGGCTCAGCGGTACTGAATGTTGCAGCACTCGAACAGACAGCTGCTCTTGTCGAAGGCAAAGTGACACCGCGCCTCTCAAACCTCCTCGACGGCATCAAAGATGAGAAGAAAGTCTCGCTCGCGGTGGCCGACCCCAAACTTGGTAAGTAGTATAAAGTATGTCACTCGTGGATGCTAATCACGCTATAGCCAGCGCGATCAACAGATTGCCACAGCTATCCCTCAAGATTGTCTCCGATGCTTCCACTGCGGACCTGTACCGCGCCATCCGTAACCACCTACCTTCGCTCATTCCAGGCCTCCTTCCTCAAGATATATCGACGATGTCCCTTGGTCTTTCGCATTCGTTATCACGGCACAAGCTCAAATTCTCCCCAGACAAAGTCGACACCATGATCGTACAAGCAATTGCGTTGCTAGATGACCTCGACAAGGAGCTCAATACGTACGCTATGCGGGTCAAAGAATGGTATGGCTGGCATTTTCCGGAGATGGGACGAATAGTGAACGATAATTTGGCCTACGCTCGGGTCATACTGAAGATGGGCATGAGATCCAATGCCTCAAATGCGGATCTGGCCGACATATTACCGGAAGAAATCGAGGCCGCTGTCAAGTCCGCAGCCGAGATCTCTATGGGTACCGAGATCACCACCGAGGATATGGACAACATTCAGGCGCTCGCCGAGCAAGTCGCTAGCTTCACCGAGTATCGTTCGCAACTCTCCACGTATCTCTCCAACCGGATGTCTGCGATTGCTCCTAATCTAACCACCTTAGTGGGTGACCTCGTTGGTGCTCGATTGATCGCCCATGCTGGCAGCTTGATGAACCTTGCGAAGAGTCCTGCCAGCACCATCCAGATTCTAGGCGCGGAAAAGGCGCTTTTCAGAGCTCTCAAAACCAAGCACGATACGCCGAAGTACGGTCTTATCTATCATGCATCCTTGATCGGCCAAGCCACGGGAAAGAATAAGGGTAAAGTTGCTCGTATATTGGCAACCAAAGCTGCGTTGGGTCTGCGTGTCGATGCCCTCCACGAGTGGGGTCAAGACGGTGAAGATCCTATTCCAGATGATGAGAGGAACGCAGTAGGCTTAGAGGGTCGAATGAAGGTTGAGCGACGACTAGCTTCACTCGAAGGAAGACCCGTACGATCGAAAGGCGTTGCTATTGGGCCAAATGGGGTTTCAGCTGGACCGGGCAAGTGGGAAGTCAAGGAAGCTCGGAAATATAATCCTGACGCCGATGGTCTTGTCGGTGATGAACCCGCTGCCTTGGCGCCCCGCATCAAGAGTTCGCAAGATAGCAAAAAGGATGACATGCTTTTTAAAGCTTCGCAGGACAGCCAAAAGAACAAGAAGCTGATCGAGGAAATCGATGAACACGCCGCTTCGGGAAGCGAAGATAGCTCGGAGGCAGAGGCGGGAGCTGAGGACGCCGAAACCAAGGATGACGTGGACATGGAGGATGACACTGGGGCAAAGGATGAGCCTGCATCCCAGATTGAGGCATTAGCAGCGACGGAGTCAATAAATAAGGCGAATGGGCATATCGAGAAGGCAGCTGCCAATGGCGATGAGAAGTCCGAAACCATATCCACCGTGTCCGATGACAGTCCAGACTCGCCCGACTCACCCACCCCTCAAGAAATCAATTGGCAATCTTCCATCCTTGGTAACACGAAAGTTGCAAAGAAAGCTCGGAAGAAGGAACGACATGAGCGGAAGCTTGCACTCTCGGCGGAGCGAAGTGAGGCACGAGGAAAGAAGAATGCCAAACTTGCCCGGAGACTCGACCGCAAGGAGCGACGACTGAAGCGCGCCGAACAATTGGAACGACGGGAGGCAGGGGAGGATGAGAAGTATCGAGAACCTGCAGCGGAAGCAGGCTTGTCGATAGAACGGTATAAGAGGAAGCTCGAGAGGGGTGAGATCAAGTTCGAGGACGGTAAGCCGGTTTCGATCAGCAAGAAGGACCTGAAGAAGGCGAGAAAGGCAGCCGAGAAAGCCGAGGAGAAGAAGGTGGAGAAGGTACATCAGGATGGAAGTAATAAGAAGAAGCGGAAGAGAGAGGACGACATGGAAGGGGTCGAGAAGTCGGAAAAAAAGAAGAAGAAGAAGAAGACTAAGGCTTAGAAGGCGCTGATACTTGGCTTTCGATTGTTGATAGGTCCGGGGTTGGATCATTGTGGCAGTATTTGACCATGGCGTTACTCACTACGCTCTGGACGCTGCATGTAAATGGATATGATGCTAAAGTATGCCAGAGGTTGGCAAGGCTTCAGTCGGAATAATTCTACAAGACTTCGCACCAGTTTTGCGAAGAAACTACCCCAATGCTGTCTTCCCGGTGCCTTCATAGCTATAGATTAAGTACTGTTGAATATCTCGACTCTCTAGCCCTTAACCCCGCCCTAGCCTGCTCCCTCCTCCACCCCAAATAAATCACGCTTGAACAAGACCAAATCTCAGCACCCACCCTCCATCTAGCAGCTACAACCCCACGATGAAGGTCCCACCCCCCCATCCCCCATCTCCTCCCCAAGACCGCAAGACTAACACCCAACCCCCAACGCCCAGATCCTCGAGACCCAATCCGCCGTCCTCTCCAACTACGAAGTCTGCACACACCTGCTCTCCCTCCCCTCCCGCCCCCAAACCACCACGCCCAAAAGCCAAAACTACGAGACCGTCATCAAAGAGGTATCTTCCCCTCTCTCCTTCCTCCCTTCTTCCCTTCACTCCCACACTCCCTCCCTCACCTCCACTCCCCCCCATTTGCCCCCACTCCCTCCCTCCCCTTCCTTACCCCCCACCCCCCCCACACGCGCCAAAAAAGCTAACGATATCCCCCCCCCAGCTACAAACCTACCTCTCTCCCCTCCCCTCCTCCCCCAATTCTCTCCCCCCCTACGCCTCCCCCTTACACTACACGCCCCAGAAAATCGCCTCCCTCATCAGCATATTAAAGAAAAAATACGGGCTCACGAAAGCGGAGGTTCTGACGGTTATTAATCTAAGACCCGGGGAGCTGAGCGTTCTGAATGTGATTGTGGAGGAGTGTGAGGGGCGGTTTGGAGAGGAAGCGCAGGGGGAGATTTTGGGGGTTGTGGAAGGGGTGCTGGGTGGAGGGGTGGGGGTCGATGGGGAAGGAGGGGGGGTGGATGGAGGGGGGGAGGGGGGAGGGGTTGATGGGGGTGGGCTAGAGGTTAATGGGGGAGGAAGAGGAGACGGGGGTGAGGGGGATGTGGAGATGGGAGGGGGATAGTGTGGGGCTGGGGGGAGGAGGGCGAGGGGGCTTGCTGGGTGGGATTGGAGTGAGGAAGGGAGATAGAGGATCTGGGACCAAGTGCTGGAACTGGGACTCGGTTGAAGGTTGATGATAGTGATGGATCTTGATTGTCTTTAATAGTTTTGAGATCGAGATACCCGGCCTCTGCGACTTCAGATACTGCCAATGCTTGAAGATTGATAACATCCTGCGTATAAGCAGCATATTTCCAGACCTAGATTCTGTTTGCGGTTCAACATCACCAACGTCTTTCTCGAACGTATGCCTCTAGACTCTGTCCATTCTCCGAAATATTACTGGCTCTATTTAGAGCTTTCATCCAAACACCAAGTCTCCAATTCGAAGGCTGCGGCCTTACAGGCAATTCCTGATACTCGTGTCAATGGATGCATACTCGTCCTGCTGACGGACGGCTTCGACTCGAAGAATCTTGAGATGGAGTGAGCGCAATAGACGACTTGATCTCTCAGAATTGTCGCCACCCCTCCCCACCAATAATCATAGCCTGAGCCATATCGTTATGCTCCTTATTAGGCTGCACCCAAATCCCACTAGCATCCCGAACTTCCCCCTCCCCAAACTTCTTCTTGCAGAAATCAACCACGCTCTGGATCTCCCTCATACTCTCCTTCTCCAGCTCAGCGAGATCCCCTTTCCGCTTTTTCCTCAGCGCTTCGACTTGGTCAAGGAAGCCCCTTGCGGCTTCTTCGCCTGCAGACCAAGCAGCTTGGAAGACTTCGCTGTCTTTCACATTGCCGTACCAGGCCCGAGCGTTGTCGTAGTCGCCTTCGATCCTGTGCAGGATACCGTGGAGGTACATGCTTTCGTAGGCGGGTGCGGCTTGCATGTGGCGGACGAGGAAGTGCGCAGAGGGTAGGTCGCTGTTGAGGAGGTGGAGGGCTGTCTCGAGGACTGGATGTAGGGACAGTGATGATATTTGGTGCGTGAGTGATGGGTCGTGGACTTTTGGTGGTGGGAGCACGGGATTTGGAAAGGATAAGAGTCTTTTGTAGATGGCGTCGAAGCTGGGCCGGTCAGAGCTGGGAGCGGCCATTGCGCTATGCGCTGGTGGAATAGTACAGCGAGAGGATCCGAGGGATTTTCTGATCCTTGCGATGAAATGATGAATACTGGAATGCTGGATCAAGCACTTCCTGATTACCTATAATTTTGTTGCTTTCAACTGCTCATTCTTTTTTCGGCTCGTATAAACACTCCCTCGCGCCACGCCAGACTTGCTCCACAATTTCCCTGCCCGGCAAAAGCTTCTACGAATGCCAACAGCATGTTAGCCCGTCAACAATGTTGATACTGTCTGCAATGGAACGAAGGCATTCCGATCATTAGTAGGCACAGGTTGAAAGCTGCGTTTCGTGATGGGAAACGGCTAATGAGGACCATGAAGAGACGAAAAGGCTCACCGGAAACACCACGACTACCTCTGCCTCTCCTTCCACAACAATCGCGAGATAGTATCTGACCTCGAAGCCCCGGAAAGCCTCGTGGACAAAGATGTCTCGGATCTGCGACGTCGGAATGAATCGAGTAGTAGCTGGTAGGAGATAATAGGGGGAAACGCTGCTGGTTTGGATGCCGAGCGTTCGTAACGTGAGAAGAGACTCTTCTGCAATGGGGATAAGCATAATTAAGAAATGGAGAGCTGCGAGTACAGTATAATGGCCCAGAGAAGCAAGACCCACCTATATGAAAACGTCTCAATGTGAGAAAGAGTATCACTGCCGAGATAGCACCGACGTATAACCAAGGGACAAGATCAAGCTTCTCTGAAACGTAAATGGAAAGGAGAGTTTCAGATTCAATGTATCTTGAAGCGAGAACTACAAGGGTCACCAAAGCAATGAGCGCCCGAACCCCCAAAAGAAACCAATGGGTGCAGTGAGCCGCGAACGACTGTCGCGGGGGAGAGGTCGTGACAGTGAAGGAGACTGTTGTGGGTGAAGGACTGAGAATGGTCAGATGAGGATGGATAGATGGCATAGAGTCAAACCAGCCTCCGCAGCCTTCACAGACGCTCCCAATCGTCAATGACCTATCCAAAGGGGTTAGCCTTGATATGTCTCGACATTTAGCGGTGGCGCCCAGACGGCCCGGAACACCCCGGTGCGTCATTGGGTAGATTTATTGAAGCCGACTTCCTCCCTCCAACAAGCAACGTACAATAGCCATGGCGAGTTCAAGATCACGTTCTCGCTCGAACTCACGCTCGCGGTCCTCCCCACCCCGCCGAGAAGAGCGCCGAAGCGACCGTCGCCGCAGCTCCACCCCTCCCCGCTACCGGCCACGATCCTATTCACGAACCCCCCCACGCCGACGAAACGACTACGCTCGCAGCCGCTCTCCCCAGCGAAGAATTACCCCCTCTCCACCTCGCCCAAACAACGGTGACAGCTATGCTCCCCGAAGCCGACGTAGCCCCTCTCCACCCCGCCGAAGCAATGGAGACAGCTACGCTCCTCGAAGTCGACGCAGCCCCTCCCCCCCACGCCGAAGACACGACGACCCCTCTCCACCCCGCAGACGACCCAGCCCCTCCCCCCCCCGCCCAAGCACCGACAGCCAGCTCCGACCACGACCCAGCAAAAGTGGCTTCAAATGGAAGGAGAAGCCCAGCAACGGCCCTCAAGACCGCGACGACGACAGGCGACTAGAGCGCGGCTACCGAGAGCGTGATCGCCCCCGTCCGCGCTCCCCTCCTCCCGCGAACGGCGACGACAGACCTGCGGACATGCCTAAGAAAGAGAAGAAGAAGAAAGCCGCACCGACGATAGCGCCGACGAGCGAGCCGATGATTATTGTGAATGTGAATGATCGGCTGGGCACCAAGGCGGCGATTCCGTGCTTGGCGAGTGATCCGATCAGTACGTCCTTTTCTCCTTCGTTCCCTCATTTTCCCTCCCTTTCTCTCTGAGATATGCACCCTCCCTGTTCCCTTTTACCACTTTCCCCTCCTGACCACCCCTCCGCCAACCACCCCACCCTTTCTTCCTTCCTCCCTCGCAACAATTTCACCCCCACAACCCTCTCACCCCTCCCCTAAAACCCCCCACAGAACTATTCAAAGGCCAAGTCGCCGCCCGCATCGGCCGCGAACCGCACGAGATCATGCTCAAGCGGCAAGGCGAGCGGCCCTTCAAAGACGCCTTGACGTTAGAAGACTACGGCGTCAGCAACGGGGTGCAGCTGGATCTGGAGCTTGACACTGGGGACTGAGACTGGGGGTTGGGTGGGGGAGAGAGGGGGGAGAGAGGGGGGGGGGGACGGTATGGCAGCGGAGAAAGTGGGTTGCATGAGATGGAAGGCTAAAGGGAGCGGAGAGGAGGGTGGTGCTGATTGCTATGATATCGTGGAGGGGGCGGCTGAAATGTTGGCGCTCTGGAGACTGGGATTACTACGTCAGCAGAGCTGGCTTCGGTACCTCGGTCGTATGGACTTTGGCTAGGATTTTAAGCCGAGGTAAGAAAGTGGATCTGATTCCCAAATATCAATTACACAGCAGAGACGTGCAGAGGCTTGCAGACTTAGATATGAGCTCGTGATGTTTATGATAGTCAACCCTTGCACTATATCGGCTTTATAATTCTTGGCTCACTGGCCTTTCCTCTGTCCCATGCGTCGGTAGAGTGCCAACACCCAAGAGCTGGCTGGATCAAGAACCAATTTTGTTTTGTTATCGGAACAACGCATTGACGATATGATGGGTTGGGCGATGAGTGATGGTTCCTTCGCCAAAGTGGGGAAACGTCTAAGGATGTTAGTGGTGGGAAGGAGTTGGAGGAAAAGGAAAGGATTTCTTTAGTTCTGTGATGGTTGCTCATTAAACCAGCACCGACTGGTGGCAGCGCGTTAGGTATTTGTCTACGTCTACTAAGTCTATATTCATCTCATTATCTCGTTGAACGGCCATCAATGCTCGCTAATCTGCTCATAGCTTGTCGAAAAATGCCAGACGATGCCGCCCGTCTTCCTTACCAGACTCAGCTCACCACTCCTTGTAGCAGGACTCAACTCCTCTTCCCCTTCGACCGAAAAGGCCGCTTCAGCAGATCCACCACCCTGCCCAATCCCCCAAACACATACCCCAGCCCAAAGCTCCACCCCCTAATCCTCACCGTATAGACAAAGAAAAACACCAGCGCCCAATTGCTGCAGCAAAAGGCCAGGAAGATGCCAAAGTACTTCCACTTGTCACTCGGCACGACGTTGAGAGTAGCCATATACTCTGTGCCGTTCTTATACGGGCAGTAGCCGCAGTCGCTCGTTGCCGCAGGGTTGGTGAGGTAGCCTCGTCCCGCGCTTTGCACGAACGCAGACGCGTACTGCGAGCAAGTTTGGCCGGGCGGGGGGTTGAAAAGGGCGGCCTCGCCAGAGGCGCAGATGACGGGGATGGAAGGCAGGGTGGCGGCCATGACGCCGCCGATCCAGTAGGTGGAGGGGATGAGGTAGTAGAGCCAGTAGCGCCAGAAGGCGGGCATGAGGGCGTAGGGGCGGACGACGCCGTTGAAGAGCCCGAACATGACGAAGAAGAAGGGCAGGATGTTGGATATGACGGTGAAGGAGGGTGCGAAAGCGCAGATCCACTGGCCCCAGCTGGCTTGGAAGAGGAAGAACAGCAGCGTCATGAGGAAGACGTATCCCGCGGTGCTGCTATCGATGGGTAGGCCTGTGGCGAAGTACCATAGCAGCCAGTAGATGACGGCGCTGAGGCAGGAGATAGGGATCTCGGCGACGACACTGGCGGTGCAGAAGGCAACCCAGTTGTAGATCCTTGCGGGGTGCTCGCGGCTCTCCCACAGTGAGAGGTTTTGGTAGAATTTCGGGACGACGGCGTTGACAACGGTGGGCGGGATGAGTACGATGAGGAAGGCGGTGAACATACGGCTTTGCATGTCTAGAACGGAGTTGCCGAGTTGGTAAAACGTGAATCCGTTAAAGATGCCTATGATGACTGCGACGAAGAGTTTTCCGTAGAGGTAGGAGGGGGAGCGCCAGTGTTGGGTGAACATTCGGCGCGTTAGCGTGGTGATTTGCAGCCATACTGGGGAGGCAAATTCGTGCTGTGTATCCACTGGGGGGCCTGGGAGCTTTGAACGCTCGGCGTTGATATGGGAGATCTCGGAGATCAGAGCCTTGTTCTCAGGAGATGACCGCCATTCGATGTTCCAGTCAAGACGTTTGCCGTCGGCGCGCTTCCCTCCTTTGGCAGCGGTCTCGAGGATGAATTCGGCAATGTTCTTAGAGGGCGGACAGTATACGCCGCGGTCGGCGAAGTACTTGTTCACGGCAGCGCCATTGGGGCCCACCGGCCCAAAGTAAAAGGTCCGACCGCCGGGATTAAGGGCGAGGATCATGTCAAACTGCTGGATCAGGAGGGAAGAAGGCTGATGGATGGTGCAGATGAGACCGTGGCCGGCTCGGGCCAGTTTTCTTAGGAACCGGACAATTGAGAAAGCACTTTGACTGTCTAAGCCGGAAGTTGGTTCATCCAAGAAGATGAGCGAGGGTTTGGCAGCCAGCTCGACGCCGATTGTCACGCGTTTGCGCTGTTCAACCCCGAGAGAAGAGATCAATGCGTCTTGTAGCGGTCTCAATTCCAGAAGATCGATGATTTCGTCTACATATGTGAGCTTCTCTGCTTTCGATATGTGACGTTCTTGCCTCAGGATGGCAGAGAATTCGATCGCTTCACGGATCGTTGCAGTGGCATCATGCAGATCCATCTGCTCGACGAAGCCAGTAATGCGTTGGAATTCTGGGCCCAACGGTCGGCCATCAACCAGCATCTCTCCAGAGACGAACCCTATTCGTTGTCGCTGACTGAGCGTATTGAGCAAAGTAGTCTTGCCTGCTCCAGAAGTCAATATCCCGGCCCGACCGAACATTATGGGTGCGTCAGGCAGGGGAGGGGTAAGGTAGTTTTACCTGCTCCGGAAGCCCCCATAAGCGCCACCATCACGCCTGGCTTTGCATGGCCATGAACTTCGTTCAATAGCTGACGCTGTCCACCTTGGTATGGTACACTGTAGTTGACGTTGGTCCATGAAAAGACGCTTTCACTTGATGTAGTTCGCGGAATATCCCCTTTGTCATCATCACCAGCGGTATTCATCTGATCGCTAGAAACACTACTGTCTCCGGAAATTTCAGCTTTCTCGATGTCAGCAGCATCTGCAGTGGCGGGTGTTTGTTTCTTGGCGCTCTTCTTGTATACAAGGGCTCCACCGCCGCTGGGCACGAATGTCAGGAGTTCTGACGCGATTGCGGTAATGATGATATAGAGGACAGTGAATGCAATGACTGCACCGAAATTTCGCCATAGATGTGATCGCGTACTAGGCATTTGTCAGTAAAGATATTACTTAAACAGCCGAGAAACACCTACTAGCCATAGGAAGCTGCGAGATACTGATCACCAGAGACAGACGAGCTGCCCACAGTTGCGCCGCTGATAGCACATCCCTGATACTGCGGCTGTACACCAGGACCCTGTGGTACCAGCTGTTCTGAGGCGCATGGCAAATTTCTTTTGTAGAACTCGTTGGTAAGGACAGCCTCGAAGGAATATGTTATGGGGTTGACGTAGTATAGCCAGCCAAACCAGATTTTTTGGCTTATTAGTACTGGTTTCGGTATCGCATAGCCTGTATATATGATGAGAAGATTCAACGCAGTGCCGGAGAACCGAACAGCATCGTCGATGGTCGGCGACAGGGCCGCCAACATTCTATACAAAGCGGTGATGTTGATGGTGCTGACATAGACGAACAGAGCGTAGATGAAGAATTTTGAAACGTCTCGGTCGAGGTTCGTCATGAAATACATGATAACCGTGAAGATGATGACTTGAACGAGAATCAACGGGAAGTCAGCAATAATGCGGGCCATAGAAACAGCACTCGGTCGATAGAAAGCGTATTCTCGATGCCGGGCAATCACCACCCTAACAAGATCTCGAAGTCAGCTTTTGTTTCTAAGGCTCGGGACTGATTCAGAGCTCTCGCAACGCCTCGAGGGGTGGAAAATAAATGCGCTCAATATGCCGTGCGCCTGCAGAGTGCTCTCTGCCAGGTGCACTGGAGCAAACAGTCCAAAGCCTCTTGCGTGTTTCGTTACGATCCCAAGGGGAGAAGAAAACCAATGAACGTGATACCTTACCTCCCTGACACGGCTTTCATGAGCTCGGTGAGCTGCAACCAACCAAGGAAAAGAATCGAGAAGAAAGCAGTTCCACCACGGCTGAAAGCACCCTCGGTATTGTTGGGCTGCCCGTAGAAAAGCGATCCAACAATGAGGCCATTCGAAATGATTATGAATAACTTGGTCCATAACGTTGGCTTGTCACCCCAAACCAGCCAGAATTCTCGCCGCGTGCAGGCCTGAATAATGTTGAGCATGAAACATGACTGATGGGCAAAAAACTGACTTACTAGCACCTGTCTCCAAAAGCTTACGGTGAAACTTGATTTGCTGGAAACACGTTTAGATTTCTGCTCTACTACGCTTTGCTCGAAATCTTTCGCGTCTCGATGACCAGTATTGTCAAGGTATCTCTCGTAGTCCTCGAGATTTGCAAGCACGCGCTTGTAGGCTTCGTTGCCTTTGAAGGCTCGCTCAAAGTCCTCGGCCGATTGGGGCACTCGGGCTTCATAACCCTCGCGGACAACGCGCTGTTTGGGGTCGGTCACGGCCGCTAAGAAGTCCGCAGTGGTCTCACGGTCGGGGCAATGGAATCCGAGATCAATCATGTACTGCTTCGCCTCATTGGCTGGACCTTGATAGACCATCCGGCCGCAATCGATAACTAGAACCTTGTCCATGAGCTCATATATGCCTTCTCCGACTTGATACAGCGTGACCAGGGTGGTACGATTGCTGACGTCAGTCATGATCCGAAGAGAGTTGGCGTAATCTAAGGCTGTGCTTGCATCAAGTCCTCTGGTTGAGTTATCCCTAGCAAGTTCAGTTCCGAACCCGTAGAAAGACTACAGGCATAGACATACCAGCACACCACTGTAGACTTAGTAGCCAAGGTCTCAGCGATTGAAACCCGCTTTCTCTCCCCACCTGATATGCCACGCACATATTCATTCCCAACGAGCGTCTTGCTGGTATGACTGATACCGAACATCCTTAAGAGTGCTCGAATGATGACATCAATTTCTCCGCTTTCCCGTCTCTTGGTCTTGTTGAGTAAAGAAAACTTCAAAGTCTGCCAAACGTTGAGAGCAGGAAAATGCTGATCATCTTCTGGGTTATAATTGACTTCGCCACGATAGTGCGCGTGCTGCTTGTCCGCAGGAATTCCACCATATTTGACGTTTCCACTTACCTTGGCGAAACCGCCACGCTGGTTGGCAATTGCTTTGAGAAAGGTAGAGCAACCAGAGCCTGGCCTGCCCAAGACGAGCATCATCTCTCCATCCCGTACGAGACCTGTGAAGCCGTTGACTAGAGCTCTGACAGGCGGAGGACCCCCGAGTTTTAAAGCGGGTATATAATTGCATATTATGTGGTAGAGGTCAGGTCCGAAAGTACCAAGGATGGCGTTGGGTAGGGTTCGGACGTAGTTCTTCGTACTCCCTGCACCTTTTACAGTCAGGTTCTTGAATACCACCCCAACCTTTTTAGTGGATTCGCCGGTCTCAGTCCTCTTCTCAAAACGCCCCTCCTGAATGAATGGGCCGAGCTCAAACTCTTCCTCTTTCTCCGCTACACTTTTTGCGTCTCCAGCCTCGAGGTCTTCATCGCTGAGACCATGGTTCGTTGAAGATCTGGTTCTCGTCCGTCCTGCATTCCGTAATACAGATCTCTGAGTTCTGTCTGTAGTGGACCGGAAAATCCGTTGCCTCTCTGCTCGACCACTGTCCCTAGACCTGGTTTGACTAAGATTACTGAGTTGCTTCCGCATTTTCTCGTAGTCATCCATCGCCATTCGATGGCTGACGGGACCTCCGACATCGTGCTCGCCCCAGGTGCCGTCGACATGCTGTTCAGAAGATGCCTCGGTGCTCGGAACGGCTGTGCTAGTCGTGCCTGTGGGGCCTCGTTCCACGCCGTCGTCGGCCTGATCTCGAGCCTGCTCCTCGCTTGGCGGCTGGATGTTGTGGAGCTCGGCATCTTGTACTGATGGACATCAGCAGTGATCCGTCACAGAGTCAGGCAGAATGACGCTACCAGATGTCGCTCGCTGGAGGTAGTACTCTGGGGGATATTGGCCATACATGTTGGAGGCTTGGCGATAGAGTAATAGGCGTCACAATGTCATATCAAGTGCGAGTGCCAGAAGGAAAGAACGATGTTCGTGTAGAGGACCAGGGATTGAAACCCGGTGGTCTGAGCAAGGACATACAATTCTTGACTGGTGCAGACCTTAGATAGTAAATCAAGTTCATATCGAGTGGCATGATCGGATTTGTAAGAATGCCTCTCCGAAACCTAGATTCTCTTCCGTCATTCTGCATGTTGAATTATTTTGTGCTTGACCGGCAGAATCGGCCGGAGTTAAGCATTCGGAGAGGTCTCGACTAATCGATTAGAAGTACTCTGCGGCTTGAACCCACACACACTACTAGCACGCCAGAGTAAAGTATCGTGCTAGCGAGTCGTAACATTGATTCTTATTTCACAGTATGACTCGCTACTGCAAAAGGCTGGTCTGTCTGAGATAGAGTATATCGAATCTATTGCTCGAGTCAACCATGGATGTAGAGCAATCGTTGTGCTTGTTCGGTCGAAATCCCCCAGCGCCTACGCTTGAATTGCACACGCCTTCAAGCGGTCCTCTTGATCACAAAGACACCGACCTCAATCCCATCACGCGGCTCATCGTAGGGTCCGTAGGATCGCCCCCTCACTCCGTCTAGAACCTCCCTCGCAAGGCCACCCTCGGTAACGTCCTTCCGCGCGGGCAGACGAGAGCCCCGCTTGTAGTAGTTCCTCATCACCTCTTTGATGCGTGGGGCTTCTTGATGTAACCACCATTCTGTCCAGTTGTTGCGGGAGACATCGACGACTTGTCGGGTGGCTTGTAGGAGGCTGAACTTGCGTGCGTTGACCGAGGATCCTGCTGTAGTCCGTCCCACTTTGGGCAACAAGAAAGTGATCTTTCGCACCAGCTTTTCGAATGAGAACATGCTATCCACAGCCGCCATTTTGCCGATGTCTTGGCTCAGGTCTGTGGTCAAGCCGTGAATGCTGACCATAGTGCGTAGAAGTGGGTCTAGGAGAGGGCCGAGGTACCTTAAGGCGAAAGCAGTGGCGCCACCGAGGGTGGGATAGATGAATACAAGGCTTCCCCCCTTGGGTGAGAGTTCCATGAGGCGATCAACCAGAACGGAAGGTGCGTCCAGAGAGAAGAGATCTAGGAACTCTTGCGCCGATGATGGTGGGATGTAGCGTTCGAGAAGAGTCACCCCAATGGTGTTAGGTGGTACGAGCGGATGTGGTGAGGAGGGTACTGGGGATTTGAGCGCGTCATCATGATGGAGGGCGACTACGGCCTTCGAGAAGACGCTCATACTGAAGTAGTCTGTACGTCCGGAAGTAGGGTTCGGCGTAGTCATTGGACTGCACGGTAGGAGCGCCATGTTGAACTGCGGAGGGACTGCGTGCGTGACTTCGATGTATTGACCTTCTTCGAGGTCTGCTTGTAAGGCATCTATAATGGGTCTGAACGCAGTTGTGGCAGGTCCAATGTCAGTTGAGATTGGGCACGGTTGGCTTTGGCAGAGCGTGAGAAGCGTGTTCCCCGCGCCATTGGTTGGGACATTGGCCACTAGCAGCAGAATAAGTATTGAGTTGCCATAGTTTGGGAACATGAGATGATATTACTGACCTACTGCATCCACGGCTCGCTCTAGCCAAACCGGCCCTCTAGGAGTTTCCTCCTCTGAGCTACTCGATGGATGACGTGCGAGCACAGGCGCTGTCGAGGTTACGTTCTGAGTTATGGTACGCGTTGCCTGTGGTGCCTCCCCCGTTGGAGTATTGGTCTCAGTGTTGTCGCTGTCTTGTGGCATGGTCGATTCGCTTTCCTGTGGTGGTGTATCTTGGTCTGTCGAAGCCATGTAGGTGCTTTGGATGGTCGGAAGATTTGGTGCACTTCTAGGTACTGATAATGCTTCGGAAGATAGTGCTAATGGGTTGAACACGAAGCTGTCTGCATCGTCCGGCGGTGTCAAAATCTGATCAGAACGTGGCAGCGCTACGCCGAGACTTTTGAACGATGGTAAACGAAGCTCCCCACGCGCCGCCAGAGCTCTCTTCTGCAATCGACTCTTTCTTTGATTATTCGTTACCTGCTCTATGATAGGCATACTTATAGAACGGCCTTGATTTATGCCAGGAGGTCCGATGTATCTTCCGCCTTCTGGCTTCTGCGGCCGCAAATCTTTCCCTTCTACTTCCACCTTATGTCGATCCACCATGGCGTCGGCACTTGTTGGCTCCAGAGCCTTCCTCGACATTTCTGCGCCAGCAGGATGTCCGTCTACTGCAGCCATTCTGTCACCGGAGGATAACGGCTGTGCAGCAGTGATCCCAATGGTCATCGAAGTTGTGTCATACTGGTTGAGGACCAAGAAAATAGGAGGACTCGATTCCAACCGTGCTTTGTGCCGCGGAGGAGCTTTTCTGGGTCGACCGAATGCTTCCCAGCAACGGACAGCACACAGTGGTTCCTGGGCTACAGCCTGAGGTGGTCGTGACGTATCTCAGTCGCAGAGAGCCACGAGTATTGGTAGTAATGAGTCTGGTGAGCGCGAAGAAGATGGAGCAGAAGAAAGTGTGTTACTCAGATTGAGAGAAGTGGCATTGACTTGAGTACTTTATTTTCATGTTCGATTGGGACGGAGACGGGCAACTTTGGGCGAGTGCATTGCCTAAGAAGCCAGGCGGGATTCTAGACCGGGCCAACTGCAGGGACCAGCCAGTGGGAAGTGCGATGTTTTGGCTTTTTCTCATCCGCAGCACCAGTCTTCTCTCTGGCCCCGTGCGGTGACTTGCAGTAGGAGGAGTCGCTTATTCCTCCGGAGTTCTTGGAGCCTTGCTCGCCTCGCACGCGGTCATGTCTCCGCCGGTATTCGTGGGTCCGGTCTTTTGACATGGGAATCTGGCAGATGAGACTTTGGACTTGTTGGCTAGCATAATCGCCTCGCCGCCCGCAAGTCCGTCATCGCAAAGACCAAAGACTCTCACTGGGTTTCAAGGTGGGGGAGGCTTGCTGGCAGGACAGGGATACTAACATGCTAAAGCACAGTAGCATCGACCGTTGAAACTTGGCATGTGGCTCTGTGCATCACGCTCGGATCTTCCCACGCGACGGGAGATTGCTCTGTGCAGATTCCAGCCTCCAGATGTACTTCTACCTCCGTGCTCCTCCTGGTCGCCTGCCTCAACTCGAAAATGGGCTTCGATCATGAATCCGATCGAAGGTTGCTGAGTGGATTTCCTGGAGCGCATATCCCTTTATGCTGCGTGAGAGGCCCAGATGCGACAGAAGTGGCGAACTCCAAGCAGCCCCTTTTCCAGCAGTTGGCAGGCATAGCAGCAGGCTAGAGACAGCGCGTCAAAACTGGTTCCTTTGTCACAATTCTCATTGGCTTGCTCTCTCAGGCATCGGCGGTCGGCTGCGAGGGTGTGGATGTTCTAGAAAATCCAGCGGCCTGCGTCCTGCTTGAGCGCTGTGGGCAGATAGCCAAGCAATCTGCATTCGAGTCTCGAAATTCTTCACTTCAGATGCTCGATGTACTAGTATAGGGGCTAAGCAGAGCGTTGGAATGAATCTCACTTATATAGTTACTCAATCAAAGATGCCTTGATATGGATGACTCTACTCTATGTCTGCTTCTGACGAGGGCTGAGAACTGAACTACATTTCCTTGGAATTCACACTCATCGTTGGCTCCCTTCACTTATCAGTATCAACACATCTTCTACGGCGACAGATGTACTCTTTCGGCTCTCGACCGTTCAATGAGTCATTGTGGCGGCTCTACTCAATTCTGATTGTGGTATCAGCGAGCATGTCCGCTTATTACGCCTCTCATATCTTATCGGTACAATATGATCACGGTAAGCCATCCATCAAGAAGAGGCGCCGGAGACCTTGGCCCATCCTACGCACTGACAAGAGTTGGTGAACCTCTTCCTTGAGCTTCCTAGAGAACCCTTCAAGATGACGATGGGCCAGCGGTCTTTTATTTGATGACGCTTGAGCCGTCGATGCACGAGGAGTGGTGATGCGGCTACCTCGATTATTCCATCTAAAGCGAACCATGCCAGTGTGTGAATGGGTCGTCGATATGATGTCAGCGTTAGAACCTTGAACCTGAGACTCACTGAAAGCTAAATTTGCGATGTCCCCCCCCTGGGAGAGCCGTTGGGAAAGAGCTACATGAAGAACCGACAAGAATGGGTGCACTTTATTTTCGCAAAGTACTGAATCACTGAAGCCTTCTTCTTGTCCTTGTTTTCCCAATGCCCTCGATGGATGCTATAATCAATGGTGCAACATGTTTTCACTATATGCCTCTTCAGCAGTGCGTCGTTACTGGGCAACCCGACCATCGTAGCTCCTTCAACACGATCTTTAATGATTGTCGAGGAAGGAGTGTGCCCTGAGAAGGGCAACCTGCCGGCGTATAGGATAGATTGGAGAAACCCTGAATCTTCTGGAGCTGTTGACCGCCGGACTAACATCAGGGGCTGCCGTGTTGTAAAAAGAAATTCCAGCTTCTACAAAGTTGAATTTGTCTCAGAACCCACTGTAATGAATGAAGCAAAGTGCATGTGTGTCGGTTGTCATAGGCTTTGAGCAGAGTTTAGAGTCAGGCCCCAACGTTGACTTACAGAACATCACGTACAGCTAGACCGTCACGGAAAGTACGGACCACGACGTTGATAATAATCACGTAAAAGACAAACAAACACCTAGTGGATCTCCATCATGGCACACTTCCTCTCCACCCATCAACGAATTTTTGTACCCTCATTGCAACATAGAATCGTGCATGGTTCGAAGTTGCGAAACGAGGTCAGGGCTAGGAAATTAAGGCGCGAGTCAACAAGGTAACGCACCAGCGTGATGGACCCAGAAACACCCCTCAGCAGGACTTTTCCAACACCCTCTGATATGCCCTTCGACTCACCATGAGTCGCCCTGAGCAGCATGGATCAACATATATTCCCGTCAGGCGCTTCGCCAGGACTTGCGATGCGCGAAAGAGAGGAACGTCGAAACCATGAGAAGCATATCAAGAGGCACCGACCAGTCGTCCTTGCTGCCAGCGCTGCCCTACAGAACGCGCTGGGTATCCGCAACACCACGGCCTGGCCTACACCACCAGTTCCTAAGACAGGTTCAACACAATCCACGACGGAAAGAAACGGGTTCATGTTGCGAGAAGCACTGTCTGATTGTCAACAATATGCAGTCAGGGTGAATCGAGGATCGGAATTTCGAGACTTCCTTGATGACACAGTCCATGACCTGAACCAGCGGAAGGCGAAAGTCGGCGCGCCCCTGATTACGGACTTCGCCGTCGGTTCTCCCGGTGTGGGCGCACGTAAGTTCTTTTTACCGAGCACCTGTACCTACGTGAAGCGTATCGAACGCTCTAAGGCATGTCCGAGTAGCATCTGTTGCACTGACATGCTTGTTGACTCAAACCTCTGACTCAAGACATGATGCTGATATCGAGAAGTTGTAGGGGCTTTCAAGGGAGAGATACCAACACGCACTGCAGAGGGGAACACTACCCATGCCGAGCCTTTCAGTGATAAGGTAGAGAGGCTTGTCACTCGTGCCCGAAAGTCGATGCTGACGTTGTGGTAGGGTAGCGATCGTCTCTTTGCAAGCCACGGCGTGCCCCTATCTGGAATTGGAAGGGTTAAACCACAGAGATCGAGCAGTGTAGCCGACTGGCAGGTGCAGCACTCGACGAACGAGAGCCGATTCGGAGGGCTACTTGGACCTATGCGAGAAGATGCCTTTACTATGGCCATCGACCAGCACGAACCAAGTATGGGGGCTCAGCACGCTGGTCAGCTAAGTGACAAACTCAAGGGCGCAGTACCCGAGTTTGCAACAGAAGAATTATATTTCCCAAACCCACCCGAAATGCCCGGCAGTTTCACAGCTGCGGTCTGTGGATACCCCGACTTTCAGGTCAGCCCTCTCTTGAGTCTCACATTGAAGGACGTAGTGCCGCCAATGCACACTCCGACTGCACAACGCTGCATACTGCTACGTCATTTCGAAGTCGGGCTCGACGAGGTTGAGGGAATCATTACTGGTGAAGTCAATATCCTAGAAAGCCTCTATTGGACTCGGATGCGCGAGGAACGCCTTGGCAAGCTAGGACACGATAAAACCGGCGATAACGAATGGAGCAGGGAACTCGTAAAGAAGCAGCGCCAAAACGGATGGGGGCAAGGAAAATGGCTCTTCTTTGGAGTGAAACTCAAGCAAAGCACCAACGCGCAAAGAGAGGGGACGAGTAAATGGTTTTGCTTTGGTGCCCCGGTAGAGGCTGTTGAGCAGAGACCCCTTACGGAGCAATACGTCGAAATCGGTGGTGGCACGAATGGATTGGGAAAAGAAATACCCACGCACAAGGAGCTTTTCGCGCGCCAAAGCATCCTTTTCTGTCTAGGCGGCAAGGCGTGCATCGATCTATGGGACGGCGCCGAGGATTGGGATAACGGGGTGTTCAGTGAAATCTCCAATGCCATGGCTAATGTGGGGTTGCTTGTTGAGACACTCCACCTCGACCAAACGTCCAAGCCAGCTTCGAACGACAGAATGAGACCACCCACGTGCAATCATCAGCTTTCATCCGGTCCCGAAGATCCGGGAAGCACGATGTATTCGGACCTGGGTACAGCAGCTATGGATGGACCTGCAGAGTCGCAAAAACGGAAGAGCAGCATTGTGGTAGAATACCCTCGAAAGCTATTCGATTTCACGCAGGAAGAGCCGGCAAGTGCGAAGCCCTCCTAATCTGAGGGTGAGGAGGTCTAAGCCGTTCTTCTCGGAATAGAGGTGCAGCGTTCGAGGGCACCAAGAAACCTAGAATCCGAATCAATGAGCTGCGGTGGAAGGGAAGGCGGTGTCGCACTGAGCTTGCAACTGATGTACATTAGAGAGAAGTAGACCATACATTACCAGTCCGGAATGCAAAGTCATGTGAAGTTGAAGTCGTTCTGTAGGAATCCCAAGCTTGTCTCAATCGGGCTAGGGAATCCCTTCGGCAGCTGAGATGATCCATGCCGGTGCCCTCGGTTCTCACCGTCATTGCGCTGCTTTCACTCGTCGTTCCACAGCATGAGAAGAGATCTACAAGTTTATCACCCTGCTCTCTGGATACTTAGGCTCAGTCACTTTTAATCCTACAACCCTTACAATTGGATCTGAGGCCTCGCGATACCAGCGCTGATCACGAGCGCCCCAGCAAGAAGTGCAGCTATAGAGTCACTTTACCAACTCGATCGAATCTCAATTAATCTGGATAGATACCCAGCGAAGGACTCGAAAGGCTCTGCGAGAATCTGGCTTGCGTATGCCTTCGCGACCCACTGAAGACGGCGTAAACGATCGTACTGATGCATAGCTTCATAGGACACCCTGATCTAATGGCGTACTCGCCCTCGCCCCAGCCGGGCGCCCTTGGAGGCATGAGCGGCAACCTCAACCGTTTATCGGTAACGCCACCACTTCCACGAGTTATTTCGAAGCAAGACAAGCGGAGAAACCTTCTTTCAGAGCGCCTGAATGCTATCGGCGCCAACTTCGCACGAGATCGAGATTCTTTCTACCGGACTCAGCTGCAAAGCCTTCAGCTTGCTATGAATTACATCAATAACACAGACCTGTATAAAAATGAACCGTTGAACGACAACCCGAATGATGTCTTCGAAGAGCTCAGCGCTGCAGTCGCGGACAATGCGCAGCGTGTCGCTCAGGCGGGTGCTCGTGTCAACATGCACGAGGTGCCAGCAGGCAGCGACATGCGGGTTGCGGCTTTCATCAAGGAGATAAATGATGCCATGGAAACGAGGGATGCCAACTTGACGGCCATTGCGGTGAGCTCCATTCACCAGTCCTATGGGGAACGAGGCATGGCAAAGGGACTAATAGATAAACAGAACAGGTATAATGATGCGATCTCAGTCATGGGTCGAGAGGCCGATTATCAGGTTGATGTTGCCTCGATCGAACATGAGCAGCTCGCAACTACAGTCCGCGATCGTATATATCAGTCGGCGAGCAAGAGAAGGACGAAGCTGTTGGCCGAGCGAGAAACACTCGACCTTGCAGACACCAATGCCGTCTTATTCTATTCCAGCAACTATAGCAGCACCCGCCAAGGTAGTCCTAGCGGACCTCATAGTAATCGAAAGACTCGTCATACTCGGCACAGACTGGAGGTCGATGAGATGGGAATCATTGCAGAGAGCAACAAGAGAAAGCGCAAAGGTCCTACTGATACCGAAAATGGGTCACCCACACGAGGAGTCGATTCGGACACCAATCACCCTTGGAAGGACGCCAATGGGAAATACGAAACCCAATCTTCAGCTCCGCCACTCACTCTCGGTGGCCCCTCAGGCCTCTTTCCCCACGACAAAGATCTTGTTGGCAGCCTTCAGAAAGCATCTAGGCTGGCGATTCACAGAATGTCTAAACGACGAAAAGTAGGCCCCATCCTGCAAACCAAGCTTTCGAAGGGCAAAATTTCATCAAAAGGCAAGGCTCGCGAAACTCAAATGACGGCTTCTAGCAGCTCATCCTCCGCTGATGAAGCTGAGCCGTCCTACCTAGCGACCCTTCTTGATCAAGCGGCTTCCACAAACGGGGATCACTCACTCGAAGCTCCTGCAATGGACCGTACAGCTAATTCCTCCTACCATGCCACCCGATCCACTGGCGTTGTGTCAATCTCCGCCACCACCTTCGCCGAGGATCTCGCATTGCCAGGCGACATCATCGGCCGCCGGACCGCAATTGAATTCTTGGGTAGTCAACGCGAGCCACGCAAGAGAGAGGATGACTATCAACGAGCGCCACCGTTGTCGGAGCAAGAAAGGGACGCCGATCGGCAAGCGATGAAGAGGGCGATGGAGGAGATGGGGCATGGTAGGGAGACCAAGAGAGCCAAAAAGATCATGTCGAACGCCGTCCGGGAGGTGGCCAATCACATCAAAGGTGCAGAAGAGCTGATACAGGAAAGCTGTCTCAGGGAGACTTTGGTCGGGGCACTCCCATAAGCTATCATGGCCTGGCAAAACTTCTTCGATATCTATGAAGTTACGAAATGATGGAATGACGAAGACTGAATGACTGGTGAGACCCCGTAGCTGAAAAGGCAAACCGTCAAAACATCTTCCTTACGCAGCCAACACATCCGAATGGAGGACCTGGAAGATATGCAGATGGGACAGCCATCGACGAGCCACTCTATGCAGGCGATCCAGCATTATAAAGATGCTCACGAATCCACGATAATTTGACTGCAAGGATCATCAGTATCTGTCGGATGTTGTTCTCCGTCTATATTATTGCAACTCTAGGCCAAATATCTCATTCAGGAATGACATGAATAGAGAGACGCCGGGCCGTTCGAATCCATAATTTATTCTGCAGGAGATCGTTGACGAGCAAGGTGGAGAACATAGAGAGCCAGAACCGAGTAGAATGCTGTCGCCCGCAATTGATCTTTGATTAGAAGTACTTTGAATCACGGATCTGCACGATGGCGTGCGTTGCTTGGCAGTAGCGCCGAAAGCTAGCATCCAGGGAAAGTTTCTCCATCCGAGTCACGCTACCTCCTGCTATTGTTATCACCATGAGCAGCAACACTGCAACCTGTCTCAGTCTCTATTCTCTCAACGCTCTGGCAAAGCTTGACTTGGCCAAGCAAACATGTGCCTCTGACAACCTTGTTCTGGCAGTGACTGACCAGAGATTCGAACTAGACAAACCCCACAACCCCACACCGCCCCCTCGAGGTCCCTCCATCCTCAACGTCCGCCTCTATCGCATGATCACATTTGCCCAGTAACATGGTCCGCAATATTGTCGTTATCGGCGGGAGCTCCCATCCCCAATTGAACGAGAAAATCTGCAATCATCTTGGCATCCCTCCGGCCAACGTCCTCTTATCCAAGTTTGCTGTAGGCGAGACTCGCGTTGAGATCAAGGAATCGGTACGTGGAAAGGATGTCTACATAATACAGTCAGGAGGGGGAAAGGTCAATGACCACTTGATGGAACTCTTGATTTCTATTTCCGCCTGCAAGACCGCTTCCGCCCGAAAAGTCACGGCCGTTCTCCCCTTGTTCCCGTACTCAAGACAGAGCGATATACCCTACAACAAGACCGGTGCACCGCTTTCCAAGGCCTCCAATTGCTACAACAAGCCCGATTTCCCCTATTCATTCGAGAGCAAGCCACAGACTCCACACCCGGACCATCCACCCACCTCAGGCCTCACCAACGGCGTCGACGGCCTGCACACAGGTCTGACCAAGCTTCAAGTCGACGAAGCAATCTCAACAGCAAACAGCCCCACGTCCTCTCGGTACGCCCATTACGCTCATGGCCCGCCCAAACGCAGCGACACCCTCGACTCTACCCAATCCAATGGCTACGTCTCCTCTCTTTCGACCCGCAACCGCAACTCTTCCATCTCCTCTCTCACCAACAGCACTCAGCCCGACGAAAATACCCCTCCCTCATCTTCCACGAGACCCCCCACCATCGACGAAAAGAACAGCAGCCCCTCCTCTGCAAAACCCTCGAAAGATTGTTTCCAGCCCCGGCCCGGCTACAAGCAATGGGTTGCCCAAGCCGGCACTCTTGTCGCCGACCTCCTCACCTGCGCCGGCGCAGACCACATCATCACCATGGATCTACACGACCCGCAATATCAAGGCTTTTTCGACATCCCCGTCGACAATCTCTACGGCCGCCCGCTGCTGAAGAAGTATATCCAGTACCACATCCCAGACTACCAGCAAGCAGTGATCGTCAGTCCTGATGCCGGCGGCGCAAAGCGCGCCACCGCCATCGCGGACGGGCTTGGCATGCCCTTCGCCCTAATCCACAAGGTGCATCAACCCACCTGAGACCCATCCTCCCTTCCCGTCACTAACATCCCTCCCAGGAGCGCCGCCCCACAAAAATCACCGACCGCCAAAACGCTACCATGATGCTCGTCGGCGACGTCTCCTCGCGCCTCGCCATCCTCGTCGACGACCTCGCCGACACCTCCAACACCATCACCCGCGCCGCCAAACTCCTGAAAAAGGAGGGCGCCACGAAAGTCTATGCCCTGCTCACCCACGGCGTGCTTTCCGGCGATGCGATCGAGAGGATCAATGCCAGCGCGCTGGATAAGGTGGTGGTGACGAACAGTGTCCCGCAAGAGGAACACCAGAAACGCTGTCCGAAGCTGGAGGTGCTGGATATTGGGAGCGTGTTTGCGGAGGCGATACGGAGGGTGCATTATGGGGAGAGTATTAGTGTGCTGTTCCAGTATGACTGAATAGATCCCGGTAAGGGGGCTTTGGAGAATGGCAAGCGTGTCACGGTTCCGAGGTGGTTAGAATTGTGATGGCGTTGAAGAGCAGGCAGGAAGGATTGACTAGTGGAGGAGGAACGGTGATCTGATTTTTCCATATCCTGTACAGAAAAGTTCCGTTCGCTTGACCAAGTGCTGGGAAATGGCGCGGCTTCTGACGGAGGGGAGGCGTGCGTTGGCGCACTCACAGCTGTTGGAAAGCCTGAAGGAATTTGGTCCATGGAAGGAGATTGCAGCTGAGGGCAAAAGCAGTCGATTGTTTGGATTGAGCGGAAGGTGAACTTTAAGTAGGTTAGAAGACCACGAACGGTGTTTCATAACCCCATACTATAGCGGGTCTTCTCGTCTAACTAGAGGTAAACTGTATCTGCACAGTTATTCCAATTTCACCGAGCCATGTTACCCTACTGTCTATTGGAGGCCATGAATGTCCTCTGGATAATCCTGAACGCCATCAAGACAAAGCAGCCAGTCCCCCCAATCCTACAGCATCCTTTGCTAAACACCTGGCTCCCCTATCATCAATCATAGCGTATGCCCATTCAATCCCGTTTCATTCCTCCTCGCTCTCAGATGAGCTCTCAGGATGCCTCGCCCCCGCCATCCCACCCACAAACCCCAACCCGCCACCTCCCTCCTCCACATCCGCCTGCTCCTCCTCCAGCGCCATCTCCAGCTCCGCCTGCAAATCAGCCTCATCCTCCGCCTCCTGCTGCGGCGTCCTCACAGGTGGGCTCCTCCTCGGCGACGGCAGCCTCAGCTCCTCCACATCCGCATCGCCCCCATCCCCTCTCGCGATCCGCGCCGCGGGGCTCATGGAGCTGGCGGCCGACCGCAGCGATATCGGTCCCGTGCTGGTAATGTCCCGGTCGAAGGCGCCCATGAAGCGGTTGCGCCGCTTGGTGTCCGAGGGCTCCATTTCGATGATGAGGTCGTTGTCGGAGTCTTCGTTGTCGGCGTCGGCTTCTTCGCGCGGGGGTGGCGATGCGGCACGTTTTTGCTGGGGGCGGGGGCGGGGTTTGGGGCGGGCGGCGGGGCGGATGGGGCGGGCGGCGGGGCGGATGGGGCGGGTGGATGGGGAGGAGATGGTTGAGGGGCGGGGGGCGGGGGAGGAGCCGGCGTGGGGTCGGGGCGAGGGGGAGGGGGTGCGGTGGTTGGGGGCTTCGTGGAGGAAGTGGCGGTAGTCGTAGGGGTTGGTTGGGTCGCCGGCGTCGTCGCCTTCTGGGTCCCCAGATGCGGCGACTTCGCCTCCGACATCGGGGTCTGGATTGGGTTGCTCGGGATCGAGATGTGGGTATTTTTGGGCTAAGTTTTGGGTGTCTTTGTTGGTTGGCGTGGATTGTAGGTTGAATTCGAATTGAGTGTCTAGCTTTTCCAAGACCATCTGCTGTGTGGTAGGATTGTAGACGAGTACGCAGGCGTCTGTGGGCTTTTGACGGCCGGTGTACGTGTATTTACTTTTACTGTCATCGTTCTTGATACTTAGGCGGTAGGCTTGAGAGGAGGGTAGTTTAGAGATAGTAGTAGTGGTCTTTGAATCAGAGAGCTTAGGCTTGTAATTTACTGGTAGGATGTTAGATCACCGGTATTCGGAAGGGGGTCTTGTTTTACATTGTATGGATGCATGGTTCCTCTTTGTCCCTGTGCCACTATTCAACAGCCTCTCAGAAACAGTAATGGGGTACTTGGCTCCTTTAGCAGGGTCTATCGATAGCGCAGCGGTAGCGGCCGCCATGATAGGGAAGGCTGCTGAATACTATTCCAGAGTTTTGGATGCGTTGACAAGTTATAGGATCAAATCCAGTTGTTGAGAGAGTGGCTGAGTACGAGCACAGTGGAATATTAAGGTTGTATATATGCTTTATCGTAGGAGCAAACCCACGCTTCATATCATGGGCTTGGCTTCGCTCCACATGACGCAGACGCAAACCTGGTCTTCATCAATGCGAGGAAGAAGGACCGAAACGGTTGAGGCACGCATTTGTTGCACTGGACATAGGAATGTAGGTGACGGATTTGGACGGTACCTGAATATAGGGCTGAATAGCCGTGCCAAGCCTTCCGAAGGCTATTCTTAAAGCCGAAGGAACATAATCTTTGGAACCGTTAGAGGACGCTGCAAAATTCCAAAAGATGGCTTGACAAGGGTGGAGCCATGACTAGCCCTGGGGCAGTCACCTGCAGCCTTCGAGTTATCCATATACAGTGTCGGCGCCAGATCAGTACCACTTCTGTAAGACTCGGGCCGCCCTCAATCGCCCCAAGGCCCTCCATCAACATTAGGGACATACGCCAAAACCCCGACCAACACTCTCAGAACTGCGTACTACGGAATTACAAGAGCCAGAGAGGAAGTCCCTCTAAGATTGTTAGGCTATTCGATAAGTGGAAGGAATTACAACGCAACGGGCGAAGCGTGCGGGAGAAGAGCAATGCTATTCGTACGAAGCTATCGCATCGCAAGACGTTCAGCGGATGCGAAGCTGGCACGCACAGCACAGAAGATGCGGATCCAGGAATGCAGGGCGATCTTCTGCAAGAAGCTCGCATTCTGAAGCAGCAAATTGGCGAGATCGAATCCCAAGAGGCCGAACTTAACACCGAGATCGAATCCCTAGCATCGGATCTTCCCAACCTCACGAGCCCAGAAACACCGTCTTCCGACCTAGAGCCCCAATTGGTCAACTACATCAATGTCCCTCCGTCGCACTTCTCGTCATCCGCTTCAACTTGGCGTAATCACGTACATCTCGGCATGGAATTTGGTCTCCTTGATTTCTCCTCTGCCGGCACAACCTCCGGTTGGGGTTGGTACTATCTCAAGAATGAAGCGGCACTGCTAGAACAAGCCCTTGTCCAATATTCACTCAGCGTGGCAATGCAACGTGGTTTTAGAGTTGTCACACCCCCCTCAATCGTCTATAGCCATATAGCCTCCGCAAGCGGTTTCCGTCCGCGAGACCAGAACGGAGAGCAGCAAGTCTATGCCATACAACAGAATGACAGAGCCAAGAGTGCTGGAAAGCCAGAGCTTTGCCTGGCGGGGACGGCGGAGATCCCTTTCGCTGCGCTGAAGGCTAACACCATGATACCTGAGACCGACCTGCCCTACAAGATCATTGGAACAAGTAGGTGCTACCGTGCTGAAGCTGGTGCACGGGGCGTAGAGACGAAAGGGTTGTATCGTGTGCACGAATTCACGAAGGTGGAATTGTTTGGGTGGACGCTCCCTGACAAATCAGAACAGCTATTCCACCAGATGCTCTCAATCCAGACACAGATCCTCTCGGATCTGGGTCTTTACTGTCGAGTGCTAGAAATTTCTGCGCATGATCTAGGAGCAAGTGCATATAGGAAGCGAGACATAGAGACCTATTTCCCTAGTAGGAATGAGAAAGGGGAGGGCTGGGGGGAAGTGACTAGTACTTCAATGTGCACAGACTACCAGAGTAGGAGGCTGGCGACTAGAGTCAAGACCAAAGAAGGTGGAATCGATTTCCCGCACACGGTCAACGGCACCGCAATGGCGGTGCCTAGAGTATTGGCGGCGCTGCTAGAGAATGGCTGGAACGAGGAAGAGGAACTCATCAGGGTGCCGGAGGTCCTGTGGCCGTGGATGCATGGCTGCCAAATTATCAGAAAGAAGAAAGGCTGAACAGAAGACGGTGAATCTTTCTAAACTAGCTCTCAATGAACGAATCTGGAACCATCAGCTGGCATGATGAGGGAGGCAACCTCGTGGAGAGGCGCCTGGCGGGAAGTAATCGCACGATCAAGCCATACCTCAGGCCTACTAAAGCACCAAACCTTGTGCCAGCCTAGCTTCGCCCGGCGTCGTACAACCAACGGTGTAGACGCTCGCTATAAAAAAATTCGAGCATCTTCATCGTCACGAAGGATCTTGCCAGCCGAACATGAGCTCGTGTCCGACTATGAGGATGACAGCTCGGTAAAACCCAATAAACGACTATCCAGCAGAGTGACACAAAAATGGACTTGCTAGCCACCACAATCGAAACCCTGGTAGTGTGTACGGTTGACTCGAGTGAGCAGCGAACTTTTACTTGTCTGTATGTGGTCCACCTAGTACCACTTACGCACACGTGCACAGATATAACAATATCAAGCCCTGGTAGGTCGTAAGAAAATCTTCCTCCACCACCTGATATCTTTTCCCCACTTCCATCATGCTCCATATCTTACCACAATAGCTTAAGCTTGAGTCTGAGCGTTTATGGACACTCCACTCTCCTTTGCCCAATCGAATTGCCCATCAACTTCTTCTGACTCACTATTCCGCTGTGCAGTCACTCCTCGTCCAAGATGCCACGAGCGATGGGTCTCCGGAAAAATCAGCAACTATGACGAGTCCCAGTGTCTGGTCCCTTTCTTCAGCTCAGATCGAGCAAATAGTTCATCGTGTAGAATGAATTGCTGCCGCCGCTCCCATGCGCGTCGTGAAACACAGAAGTAAGTCTGTCTTGTACTGTCCCAACGATTTTGTAAATAGTTTATTCTCAACAAGCCTATATAATTGCAGCAATGCTTGTTGATGTGCTTTGCTTGGCAATTTCCAGGGTACAGAGCCCGCTGTGGGCGATGGCGTGGTAACGATACATTTTCTCATTATCCTGCATGGCCTCAAGACCATCCGCGATCAATTCTATATCCTATGAATTCCCTGATTTATCGTCCTTCGAGCTGGTTCGTGCTATTGATCTGTCAGTGAGTCTACGTTGCAGCACACAGCTTGGATGTGGACTACCATCATACGGGCTCTCCTCATATTTACATCGCCGATACTATCTAAAGCCGCGACATCTGCGACGGCCATGGAGATCTCACCTGGGGCCAAGCGCACATCCACCGCGGTTTCAACTACTTACTATCAATGCGGCTTCGTGGTTGTCATGATCAAGTACATGAGACACCTTAGCTGATTGCCTTTTTCAAGATGGTAGGTCACTGGCCGATTAGTCCCACGTCATCTCGTCGCTACGTTTTCCGGGACTGCCTTGGAAGGGGTGCCCTTTGTGGAGTGCACCTTGCGAGCGCCTGGGACCGAAAATCTTTAACCATCCAAGTCATATATCGTCGGATTGTCGCCTCTTGGTGATTTCATTCCTTCCATGTCCCGATCGGTACTTTCAAATCTTCATTCAGTTGTACACGCCATCCGTAGCTGCTTAGAAAGTCGCACATTGGCATCCCGCATTTTCTGCTAAGGCCACGCACACGATCTTCATCAAAGCTGGCTCCGACTACCAGCAGGACTTTACTGATCTCGAGCTGCTCGTAGTTGATCGCAAGCAAGACAAGCGGGTCATGCGCAGGATTATCTCCCGTTTCCACCACCGTGGGGCTACACAACACAAGTAAGCCCTGAAGCACAACAAGAAATTGCCAACAAATCTAAGAGCGACAGCCACCGTAGCTAGCACATCACACAACCCCTCAAGCTCTTCATCAACATAACCACCTTCCCCATCCCGACAGTCAATTACCCCGTTACATTTCCCGCCCCAACGGACACCCTTGAAAAAGCAACATCTATCTGTAAGCGAGAGGCAGATCTGAGCCATACCGAGAAACTGCTCCATTCTCTCGGCAACACTCTCTAGTTGACACCCGAAAAATGCGTTAACCAAGGTTTCAATCCACTCTTATACATGACCAGAACTTCCCCCAACTCTGATACGGCGGTCACGCACAGCTCCAGGATCATCTCCTCGCGCTTAGCCAAGCGGATGCGTAGCGGTGCTTAGATGGATGAGGTCCGAGAGTCAGCTTAGCATAAGGAGGTATGGTGGAGGAGGGTGGGGAAGAGGAAGGATAGGAAGGATAGGGGTAGCTAGGGAGGGAGCGTGTGCTTGCTGGGGGCTGCTCGTTTCCTTCATTAAGTGTTGAACTTCTGGGTGGCTGGTGGCTGAGCTCGCTGCCTGAGTAGCGCCCTGGGGGGGTGGGTTTGAGGGATCGATGAGGAAGGATGCGTGGAAGTGAGAGGATTATGAGGAAGAGATGAAGACGAAGGCGAGATTAAAAGCTTTGGAGAGCCGTGGGAAGTCTTCTGGGGCAGGCAAGAAGTTGCTGAAAGGCTTTGCCAAGTACGGTCAATGATATCTATTATTAGTGTTCGACCGAGGATTGGGCGTCTTAGGAGTATCTTGAAAAATACAGTAAAGCTTTTCCGGGAGGTTGTTGCCGACCACGGACTGCTGCATCAATTCTTGTTATGCCCAAGCTTGTTCAAGCCATCCGGACGCTATGACGCCGTGCAGTGCACCATCTGCATTGAGCCCAGAAGAACCGCCGCCCGCATACCAAGACTCTTCAATTTGAAGACTCTGTACAGATTTAGCATCGTTAAGCTTTCCTCCTCCTGACCTCCGTCCTCTGAACCTTCAGAATCCTCTTCTCTCCCCCCTTCCCAATCTCAATCTCCCCATTCTCATCCCCAAGCCCCTGCACATGCCCATCCAGCAGTCCCTCCACCACCGTCACGCAGTCCACCAGCCCATCCACCATATCCGCCTCCCTCACCAACCCATCAATCAGCGCCGTCTCCTTCTTAACAGCCCCATTCTCCTTCGGCTTCTTCGCCTCCGTGAACCTCTTCCGAATAGTCTCAATCATCTTCCCAAACCAATAGAAATTAAGCGCGTTCAGCACGCAGTTACTGCCCAGATACACAATGCCCATCCAAGTCGGCACGCTATTATTACTAGCGTACCTCATCACCTCGTCGTCGGCCGCCAAAATGCGCTCCTGCAGCACGCCGGGCTCGGTGATGTGCATGGCGGACCAGACGTCGGCGTACACGCGGATGGACTGGTAGCTGCCCCAGACGAGGCGGCAGCAGAAGAAGGAGGAGAGCAGCAGGAGGCCGTTGTACCATTGCGGGCGGGACCCGGTCATGTGCAGCTTGTCGAAGAACCAGTGGAAGTTGAGGAAGGGGGAGGAGAGCTCGTAGAGAATGAAAGTGGGGCCGTAGAAGTTGACGAAGGGTCTCTGGATTGTATATTAGCATCTAATAACTCCTTCTAAGGCCCCTTTGTGTGCCCTGGACAAAGGATATGGATAGGACTTACAAAACCCAGAGAAAACACCGCCAACGCCGCGATCGCATGCGCCAATAGTCCCCATCCAAATATACTAACATTGAACGCACATATCGCCAGATCCCATAAGAAATACCCCGCCGCAAGTCCTTGGATCATCCCCCCTGCTGCCGTGTAACCAAACACCCGGCCTTCCCACTCCATCGCCCACCGTTCTCCATCCTTCACCATGACATACAGAGCGAGCGAGCATATCACCATGCTCTGGACCAGCGAAACGACGTGAACATCCCAGTTGAGGCGCGTTCGCGGACTGAATTTAGGGTATATGTTCGGGAAGAGCCGGGAGGATATATAGGGGGAGACGGAGGTGCAGATTAGGTGATAGGATAGGGTAGATAGAAGGATCTCGTGGATGTGGAACGGTAGTGTAGGTAAGGCGAGGGTGTTTGCTAGGGGCGTTGTGAGTCTGACTAGGAGCGGCGGAGGCGGGATGGGAAATGGGTCGTGCATGGCGGAGGTGTAACAGAGGGAGAGGGAACTTCAACGGAAGGAGTATTGTTGCGCCATAGCAGGTCGTTTTAGGTGTTGCATGGGCAGGAGAGAGAAGGATGTCTGATGTGGTCATGTGAATTGAGCAGGTGGACAAAGGAGCAACAGATCGCTTTGCAATATATTTCCCGATAAGATAAACGCTTGCCTCAGTACTCAGACCTGATGCCAATCAAAACCTCTCGCTAATTTTTAGCGTGTTTTACGGTTTTTTCTGCAGCAATTTTAGCGTGTCAGGGGTCTGAGTACTGAGGCAAATAAACGCAGAGTGCCAAGATACTGAGATCGTTTTAACATCTTTGCATGACGCAAGAAAACATCTAGGTATTCTATATTTGGCAGTACATCATAGAATTAATCATGTTGTCTTTCTACACAGATATTCGAGATATATCTGTGGTATTGGTGTGCGTGATCAAAAGGACTACGAAGATTGAGCTCTTAGCGCTTTCACAACGGTTGTCGCCCCTTGGCCTTATTTTTAGATCCTCGACCCCAACTTCTGGCAAGATGATTTCAGTCAACTTTCGCATTTCTTGATTTATTACTATCAAAATCTTACGTTTGATAGAGTGAACTTTGCGCTTTTAACAGTACATTTTGATAGAGTTTAAATCAACATTGAGACAATTATCTAATTGCAAAGTTTTTGTGTTTCGAAGCGTGTCTCAAAAATCGACTTGAACTTCTTACATGTCAATGAACTTTGCAGCTTCTATAGCTCTAGCAATTCTTGATCAAAACTTATAAGCAAAGCAAATTTAGAAAGCGCATAGTGTCCAGAATAACAATAGTTAATTTTGTATGATTTAATAGCGAAATGCGAAAGTTGATCAAAATTATCTTGCTAGAAGTTGGGGTCGGGGATCTAAAAATAAGGTCAAGGGACGACAACCGTTGTGAAAGCGCTAATCGTCTTCAAGGGAACGGCCAGGAAATCTGCTCCACATAAGAGAGGGCGGCAAAACATTGAAGTGTCAACTGTTATCGAAGTACTAGCACGAAGTTTTATTCATGTACAGATCTTGTAAGCTCGCCCACTCCATGAGATCCACTAGCTCCTTCGATCACCTCGCAAGGATGTTCATGCTAGGTAGGATACGAATCTCTGATCTTATATCAAAGATCAGCCCAGGTTTGCAGTCCCTACAAACACTACTAATACCGCGGCATAGGCCGCGGTGGCAGACATTACATCGAAAGGCCTCTCCAACACTCGGGCCATCAAAACACCAAAAGCCATTACGCAAACAGAAGCTGTACAAAGCGCTGTTAGCTTTGTATTGTGCAATACCATTAGTAGGACAGGCCCGACAATGAACACCCACCCAACTGCCGCCATGGCCAGTCTCTCTACGAAACCCCTTAACTTGGTTTCCTGATTCGTCTTATTACGGTAGCCGCCCACACGTTCGGGATCCTTCACATCATTTGGCTCAATGAATGTGGAGTCGGATCCGTATTTTGTAAGAAGAGCCGAGTCGCCTTGGGCTATTGTCGACCTGATACCCGCTAGATGCTCACGAAAGACCGCCGCTTCCAGACATCTAGAACTTTGTATCAGAAAGGGGTCTTTCTTCCGCTTTGCGCATTCGTTCATGTAGTCCCAATCACGCCATGCTTGCACTTGGTCTTCCATTAGTAAAAGCAAAGTTTTGTCAGATCTTGGTTTTCTTATTTGACCCACCGTATTCTCTCAGCGGCCCTTCCCACCCCCAATTAGATGGGTCGTGGTAACGCATATCGAGCACATCTTTGACAATTTGGGACTGGAGTGTGTGCAAGCGCATACGGTACAGAGTGGCAAGATTCATGGTGAGGGTACCGTTGTTCTTATATACAATATCTTGGTCGAAGATTTCTTTGACGCGCCTTGCGAAAGGCAGCCGCAGGATCTCCTCACGCTCAAGATCGGTCATTGTTTTCGATAGCTTCTGTGGCAAACCATCGGGATAGAAGTTAGAATGATACGACGCTGGCGGACCAGCAGGAGGGGGCGTACTGCAATCAAAACCAGACAAGCTGGCGGTGTGAGGTGGAGTGTAATCCAAGGGTTGAGCTTCTGGCCCGTGAGAAGCACTGCCCCTGTGTTGAGTATCAAGAGGAATCGAATTGATTTGATTGCGACCATCTCGGAATATCTTGAAGCCAAGGCTTTCATGAGAGCTTCGAGAAGGAGGCGGTGTGCCATCAAGGGACTGCTTTGCTATACGCTTCATGTTCATGCTGGAGGCTGGACTCGAGCGCGCAGGCGGGGTTCCATCGACAGGATGTTCTTTCGTATCGTAAGCTCTTGGACTGGACGATTGGCTTGCTGAGCGCTCATTCGATCGGATGATCCGGCTTCGTGATGTGGCGACAGCAGGGCGCCTAGCTGCTCATAAGTTCACAACTGATACTATAGATTTCTCATTATCAAGGATGTCCAATGTCTTACTTTCGTCTTCTGTTAGGGAGCCAGCTTGCATTGCGAGCTCAATGTCCGGTTCCATTCTCTCGTGCCCTTACTTATCAGAACGAATGAACTCTTAACCACCTTGGCGGTGAGTTCCTCACCAAAAATCAACGCACACATATAGTAGGGTCTCAATGGAAGCTCAGGCAGTCAAATGTAAAGAGAAAGCCTTGCTTTCGCAGACATTAAGGTAGCTGAGTAATGTCAGCCGGCGTTCGTATTCTTGGTAGAGTGGCAGCCAATGAGCTGCAGCCTGCAGCCTGGACAGCCATCCCACTTCACTTTCCAGCCGGCTTCAGCTGAATCTATCTCAAGCAAGGCGCTGGCGCAGCCTTGCACAGCCATTTCGTATCATGGGACATAATTTGCAAGAAATTCTCTCATACACCATTTCTCCAAGGATTGAAACGTTAACTCAACACCAAGCAGTCTCTCCAAGGCATAGATTATGAATTGGCCGCCGTCTGAAACGCACATCACAACCTGGTGGTGCTTCCACCGCAACGAGCTTGTCATCAGCTTCCTCGACGCGCAGCTAGCCGCCAAGTACCAGCGCGCCAACCCTGAAGGCCGGATCTATTCCAACCTCTCACAAGACGACCAAGCAAGCAAAGAAGTCTACCTTCCACGGCCCGAAGGTTTGCTGTCGCTCCGCAGCTCTTCCCAAGGCCAGAGCTACTCCCTAGTGCTTGACTTCGCGACAGAGGACAATGCGAGAGTGTGGCATGAAAAAGCTCTAATTACCTCCATAATCCCGGACCGTAGTAAAAAGCGCGTATATATCTCTCGAGAAGTCCGTAGTCAGAAATTGATGGCGCCGAGGCAGGTAAGTAATGATGCGCATTTGACTGCTCCCGGTACAATCTAGAAGGGAAAATAAGCTGAAAAGTGGATTTGTTAAGGAAGCTGGCATCGACATAAGATGGAATGCGGGCGATCGGCCAGGAAAACCATACAATACAGAACCAAAACAACCACGTCGACAGGTAAGTCGGATAGGAAGCCTTTCCTTGGAATTTGGACATGGCCAATTTGTTAACAATCCTGTCAGGGTCTTTTTGGAGAAGGATATTATCCTCTTAGGTAGACTCTTATCAGCACAGCAAGAACTCATTGAGCCCCTCTCTGTTCTTTCAAGGTGTTTCTCAAAGAAACACCCTGTTTTACTAAAGAGCATTCCCAATTTCGATAAACGAAACTCCCTATTATATGATCTCTAAGGCGACGAAGGCCTTCGCAGCGACCGCTACCACTAAAAGGGCTATACAAATTTTCATCGACGCCGAGATCGACGCGGACGGTGAGGACGACGCGGACGTTACGAATGGTTGATTATATGATGGGATTAATTGAGGAGAAGGGGAAAGAATCAAGTCTAGCTGTCACCAGAAAATGGCCCTTTTCCTTGATTCGAACTGTATGCAAATAGACGATGATTTGAGGTCTTGAACAAGCTTGAGTTGGAGCTTGAAATTGGCTGTCTTCCACAGGTAGAGCAGCCGGATAAAGGAGCAAGAGATAATCTTGCGAGTCTCCCCAAAAGGACCGATTAGATAACGCAGAAGTGCCAAAACGTTGAACAGCATGCCGAGAGTTACGGATTAAGTTGATCCAATTGCACAACGCTCCACCACTAGGGAGAGAGATAGAGTAGGGGATTCATTCCACCATCGTGATTGGGTCTGCTGTCAATGCACGCATCTGAAGCCGTCGTGAGAAGCCAACACTTTACTTTATGGCGGCTTCGAACGGCGAGAAAACTCACCGAAATTCGGTCTTGGCAGAGCTTTCCACGGCTATATCAGCCGCTTTAGCGCTTCGCCCAATGATACCGATATGGAAAAGGTCATGTTGTCGTTGCCTGTGAGCTACGCTCATGACAATTCGCGCGTCCAAGACATGTTGTCCTACCAGAGTCCAATGAAAGCCTGTCCAAAAGAATCCGTAGGCAAGTCATCTACCTACGAGCAGGACTTCGAGGTTATAATCAGCCTCAGACATTGTATGGAATTCCATGTCTTCGGAACTGGGAATTTGGGACTTGCGCTGCAGAAGCTCTTGAGATAACGGCGAACGTTATGATTGAAAGCCCAGCGAGCTGGGTCTCAGACTCATGCAATCTCAAATTATCGTGTATAAATGATGGGTTTCCCTGATAAGCGGCATCCTTCAAATTTGAAGTCCCTCCCCGGACTCGTACTCGGCGTTCTCACGCTGTCTTTTCACCGACTTGTCAGCATGATCAGTCCAATCGCAGATGTTTAATACGTACTTCCAAACGTACCACGGGCTTCGGACCCGGGAAACAAGCAAAGCTTGATACCGAATATCGGACTAAACTAAGGCGTGTCCCAAATCACGTCTCAAAATCGGTATTTGTTTGTGCAGCTGCATCGTAAAATTCATGTTGACGTCGAGTAGCTTCCTTGCGAGTACTCGCATCTCGTGTGGAAGCGTGTAGGGTATAAGAATCGTTCCACAGGGCTTTGCCATCCGAAAATGAATCTTGCCTTCCAGTCCTTGCTCATGTTTTGATTTTGATGTGGGATGATGCTTTTTAATTTGTCTTTGACTTCAACTCGATGGCTGTGGATGTTGAGATGCGCCGTGTGTTTGGAAGATTTGGATTGAGTCACAATGCACGGTGCCGTAAGGTGAGCGTTTTGGGGACGATAGGCGGCTTGTTTGATAATACATCGGCTAAATCAATTAGCAAATGATGGAGGTAACGGATGCATTGAACGAGACTTACCATTGATGACCCAGTATTCCTCACCCCTGCGCCTCTTCCTGCTCCCTCCCCACGCAGACTCAAGGTCTATCCGAGGGCTGGGAGCAAAGAAGCAACGCAGGGGCTCACCAAAATGGATGCAAAGGACTTTCAATTTAACCCCCCCCCCTCTTTCTCTTCACTCTCCTTCTCCTCATCCATCTTCGTCTCCGTCTCCTCCCTCTTCTCCTCCTCCCCCTCCTCTTCACTGTCCAAGAGGACATTCCTCCTCTTCCTCTTTCTCTTGGGCGTGCCCTGCCCCGGCGCCAGAATCTTTCGCTTCCGCCGAAGCGGACCTCTCGTGCTTGTCATGGAGCTCGATGGCTCCGCTGGTGGCGGCGTGGTGGGGCGAGCCTTGGTGGGAGGTTGGGTGGGAGGGTGTATCTCTGGTAATCGATGTGAGCGATGTACCAGGAGCGTAGGGCTTACTCACGGGCAAGCTCCTCGGGACTTGGGGGGGGGGAGGTGACGCGCGCTTTGGCGCCTGCGTTGGTGGTGCTGTTAAATAATACGGTTGGTAACTAATATTATCCCGCAAGACCGCGATTGCTTCAGTCCACAACAAACTGTTGCACGTCAGTCAGATTTCGCCCCCTTCGTGTCAGATTTCGTCCACTACGTGATGGTCAGACTCACCCATGATTGCGCACTCAAGGAAAGAGGCCTGCGAAATTCATCCCATCTTTAGTCGGCGGTGTGCTGCCAAGCATCGCTAGACTAGCCTTTCACCGGATCCATATCGATGACTTACTTAGATCTTTTGCCCTAATCATGGTATGGATTTGTAAATGGGAGGTGCCAATGACCAAAAAGAAGACGGAGAGCTTTCAGGACTATCCTGCTCCTATACATCGAAGCGGGTTGAGGGGCGATTTTACAATCTCCGCCAATGTCCATGGGCAAGATCTCTGTGACCAATTCGGTCGATGTTTAAGATAGAGGGAACGGGCTTCTCATTATGGAAGTAGACGAAGATTGACTGCGAGTTGATTGGAGTACCAATTCTCGGTTCTAATTTGTAGAGGAGAATGCAGGCAAGAATGAGTTTTCACTTAACTATCCGACAATAGAGGCTTTCCCAATGATGGATTCAGATTGTCGTTGCTCAAGAAAATTCATTGATACGATCTCCTCGAATAGTCTGATGCTCAATGGGAGTAGTACGATCACTCACCAGAACCTCGCCAACATCCCTCAGCAAGGCCCAGTCATCCATCGAAGAGATACCAGGTTGGAATTAATTTGAAGTTACAAGCAAAAAGAGCAAAAAGAGATTGCTATATACTATACCATATCTATCCCAGGTGATGGCACGGTGTAATTTTTAGAGATTCTCCGTATCATATATAGGTTCATACCCTTCTCCGAGCCCTGCTCTTAGGTATTTTGATTAGTGAGAGAAATGCTTCAACGGTTTGCCTTTTCAGTTACGGGTCTTCACTTGCAATTCAGTCCACTAAGTTTCGTCATTGCGTTCTTTCGTAGATGCCCAGGATCAATTGCACCACTTCGCGCCGGCGTGGGATTGGTATTGAGAGAAGCTGACTGACAATCCTGAGTGATCATCGCGTGTCTTCGGCTCCTAAAGGGACAGAGGCTGAGGCAAGCTGTGCAACTCGGCGCATATTGAGTACCTTTTCCCCTTTCATCATTGCTATGCGCCTTAAACGATCCTTACAAATACATGTTGTAGGCTACATGTACATCGAATACTGCAGGTGACAAGATGTTGAAACTCTGATGAAAAGTAGAAGTTTGATTCGCATGGCAAAGGGTCATCTGGTCGCAGCGGATCTGAAATCTTGTCAGCGATTGATATCAGTAAGCAACCAAAGGAGCGGATTTGTATCGCCTACCATGATGCTGTGAACCCGTAATGATTATTTGCAAAGTGTACATGAGGCACATTTAGGTGTTCGACTTTGCAACTCTAGCCTGTCTCGATCCCTGTAGCTGAAACAAGCCAATCATGGGAGACATTGTGCATATCCAGCCAAAGTACTTGGCACATCAACATCTATAGCAGTTGATGAGCTCGACGATTTGATTTAGTGATATCCTGATCGTTTGCCTCAAGGGGAGCTCGAGCCACCCAGCCCAAGTCGTGCTTTGAGGACTTCGAGAAAGGCCAGCAGAAGCTTTTGAATTTGATAGGTGATGACATGGTCGTATTCTCATGATTATTTTCCAAACCCCAATGCTCTCTTACTAGACTTCCGAGGCTGTGCGTACAGTTTCTCCGCTTTGCAATTACACGGTCGAGGGTAGAGTAGTAATTGCTAGCCGTTGCAGGATGAGAATTCCACGGGTTGATTGCTGCGAGAGATCGTCCGTCTCCCAGATGCGAGTCACTGGGCGATCTCCGATCGATAATTGTAGAACCCGATCAAGTTGAAGAATTTATTTCTAGATTAAGCTTGGATGTTCGACGTCAACAAGGACTTTGCAGACGAGTAAGTATAGCCGACGACGCAAAAGAGACAAAAATCTGTTTAGACTGTTTATCACTGCATCAAAGACAGTCGGAACACTTGACCAGCAGTGCAGGCATTTCACGTGTAAATAGAGCTTCAAATAATCTTGGGTTAGCTTTTAGTTAATAATTATATGGGAATGTAACCGAGATGTAGAGAGGTCGGGAGAGAAGATCATAGTTCAGTCAACAGTCGGTTATTTCTAGGTAACCACTAGCCGCACACCACCCTACTTTTCACGCACACCACCTCTACTTTGCCCGCACACCACCCCCCCGCACTAAGCCTAATCGGGTAATTTCCAGGATTTACCAACGCGTCTGTTGTTTATATCGTCGCTGCCGCTGTTATTTATCTTCGCTATTTATATTATCTGTATTATTACCTACTTATTAATAATAATTATAGAGCTTTAATTATTGCCTAATATCTACTACAAAAGAATATCTATCGATCTGCTTGTTTCGAAGCTTAATAAGCATACGACAACGCAAGACTATGCAATAGTCAAAGATTGCAACAAGATCAACAAGTAAAATATCTATATAAAATACTAAATACATTGCGATCGCAATAACAAGTCTAGAAATAAAGAGTACAATTATCGAAATACTAGTAGTTGTTGCATTGAATATTCTTTCGAAGCAATCTATTAAGAACTAGTTAGAGATCTAAGGATAAAGCAATATAGTACTAGAATATTTGTGATAATAATGAGTTGTCTTCTAGAAAGTAAGAGGCGAAACAGACTAAATAAGTAGAGAGCGCCTCAACGCCAAGACGTCAAAGCGTGATTCGATTATGTTCTATCCTAATTCATAATAGATACTTACAAAAAATCAAAAAAGACATTGTTTTTAATGCAAAGATCTAGGAGAAGACGCGATCTAATTGGATGCAAAACGCGTATAATCTCTATCTATATTCCTAGTTCTTATTGTATCTATGCGAGCAATCTAGATAACTATATGCGAAGTTATAATCGTCTTAATATGCATTCGAAGCTCTATTATTGTTATTGTGTGCGTTTTCAAATTGTTTTGATATATATATAGATAACAAAGATTCGAGAGACTTTATTGAGAATTCTGCAATGTCTCAATAGCTATAGAAATTATCGTTTTTCTTCTTTTAATTTACAAAATGCATATGTGCGTACAAAGCTAGCAGAGAGCGTTAAGAAGAAGATATAAAATTATTTGTTTTAGGCGTGTAAGTAAGTAGACTAATTGTTGGATCGAGTTTCGATTTCAACTTTAGAAATCGAATCGAATCGTCAAAAATATCAAGAATATCGTCAAGAATATTAAGAATACTAAAAATAGTATAAATTAAGTTTATATTTAGATTTTTTATTAATTGCTAGATAACGCACAATAGTAATGCATTTATAAAGAGAAATTTCTAATATATTTATTAATTAATTTAAATAGATTAACTGTTTCTATTAAATTATCAATTAATTGTTACTAAAAATAATAAAATTTTACTAAAAATAGTAGTCTTGACAATTCGAGTTAATTTTTTTGAATCAAATTTCGAGTCTAAGTATAGAAATTGATTCGAATTATTGATTTAACTTTAGAAATCGAATTGCCAAGACTTTCGAGTCGAGTTAATACGAATTATTAAGATTTGAGTCGAATATTTGATTCAAACTCGATAACTCGACTCGACGCAATTAGTCTATAAGTAAGTGTAAATGCAAAGTAGTTAAATCGCTCTCTCTAACAGTTCTTAAAGACGAAGCTATAAGATTGTTTGTCTAATGTCTTATATTATTCAAATCAAGCATTTCTCTTGCTATTTAATTGACAATAAACAAAAGATTCTATTATAGTAAAAGAATTAAGAGATATTAGAGTAACTTGTAGAGATATCTCGAAGTAATAATAGACTTGTAATAGACAATTAAATATAGTGTCTTTGTCTATAGATCTAGTTAGGCGTAGTATTTGATGCAAAAAGACTATCGACTCTACTTGTTTAACAATATATGCTCGTGTATATTTTGCGTTATTAAGCTCTTGTAGAATATCTAATTGATTAGGTTGAAAATGATATATAAGAGTGTTGATTTACGCAAATACGTTTATAATAGAGTAACAAAGTTTCTTCTTTTAAAAGTTATTTAACTCGTAATTATATCAATTGACAACGATTTTTTATAGATTCTATCTTAGATTCAATTGAACTAAATAAGCTTCTTTTAGATTAACGACCTTCTTAATACAATCGATAAAGATATATATGTCGAATGTAGTATTATCTTTTGAGTTCTTTACGCTAGGATTAAAATATTTAATATTCTTTATCTAATATTGTTTTGCAAGCTCTATAATAGATTGCTTTGCGAATTATCTTTGTTAATTGTCGTTGCTATTAAGAATCTTTATAGAGAATTATTCGATTGTAGATATAACATTAATAACAGAATTGACGACGACAACAACAACATTTTCTTTATAGCTTTGAACAATCAATCGAGCTACTCTTTGCATTAATTGCTCTAGATAACTGTTTTACTTCTTCTTAAAGTCTAGCATAATAAAATTAAATATAGTAGAGATCGTTTTGCCTTGCGATAATTGCTCTAATTGCTTTAGTTGCTTTGCTTGCTCTAATCTATTGTAACAAGTATTTCTTGCAAACATTGTAGATCAACAAGTCTAATAAAATAATCGACGATAACGTGTGCGAAAGCGCAAAGGCAATAGATCAACTTGTTCGAAGCTATCAATTGTTAAGAACTAATTGAAGGCCTAAGAATAAAGCAATATAGTACTAGAATATTTGTGATAATAATAAGTTGTCTTCTAGAAAGTAAGAGACAAAACAGACTAAATAAGCAGAGAACGTCTTAACGCCAAGACGTCAAAGCGTAATTTGATTAAGTTTTATTCTAATCTATAACACAATCGCAAAGCTAAAAAACAATCTCGAAGATAAATATAATTTAGATAGCTAGACTTTTTTGTTTAATGTTCCAATTACAATTATTCTTTTACAAAGTTGTCTATCTTAGTATTATATTGCAAAGAAGTCTTAAAGAACTCTAAAGTACAACGCGAAATTAAAAAGAAATAATAAAAGAGCAACAAGATTAACTCGACTCTTAAAGATTTTTGTCTAAATCTCGAAGAATCCATATTTAAATAGCAGAATATCTAAAACTTAAACGCTATTTTAAGACAACAACAATAGATTCTTTAACGTCTACGCAAATATCAATAAAATATTTAACAAACTTCTTCTTGTAATACGTCGATTCTAAGAAGAAAAAGTACAATAACAAGTTTCAATTTCGCTTTTTTATTTCGAAATATATACGAGAGTTATTATATCTAAATATAAAAATCTTAATTATAGATTGTATCTACAAAACAAACAGATACAAGATATTTCTTCTTATTATTATTGAGATTATTGTCTTAAATACTATCTTTTATATCGACTTTTGCTTTACAAAGAGAGAGAACTACAGCAATTATATATAAGTAATAGAAGCTTTAGTATATCTCTACAATTATCTAAATTTGTTGTATTCTACAATTATTATATCTAACAATAATAGAACTTTGTTACTAATACTCTTGCATATATTTTTCGAGAAAGAATATTACGTTAATTATCTTCTATATATTTGATATATAAATTAGAACGTAACAATTAATTGCAAAAAGTATTTTTTTACAAATAAAAAGTAAGAGACGTTTTACAAGCGATAAAAGAATATTGTCTATACAACTATCTCAAAAATGCTAAAAGAGCGCTACAATATTTTATATTACAATTATTTAGATGCAAACTAAAGTATATTTAACTATCTCGAGAAGTATTTGTAACTTAGACATAGAAAGTAAACTAAGTATTTTATTAACAAAATATTCTACTTCGATAATATCTTCTTATTGCGTAACAAAGACGCTTACTATTAAGTTAAATAGAAGCTTTATTTTTCTACTAATAAATAACAATTGCAAATTGTCTTTGTATTACTAATATTACTTGCATAGATAATTTATATATAGTTGTAAACGTCAAGCTAGATAAGTTTCTTATTAATTAATATTATAACTACAAATAGAAATTTAAGAAGACAAAGATGTATCTATCGATAAAGCTTTGTAATATATCTATATTTTGCAATCTTATTATTTGAGTAATATTGTTTGTACTAAAGATAGTAAATACGCAATTTAAACGTTTTAAGAGCAAGTCTATTATTATTGTTTCTTGTATCAATATATTTACAAAGACAATAAAATTATTGTGTGTTTACAAAATATAGAAACGATAGTACAATCGAATAGACAACAATATATTAAAATTGAAGAATATATACTTTTATTAAAGATTTATAAAATTATTGCAAACAAGATAGACAATAGTAGGACAGAAAAATTATGCAAAAGACAATAAAAATATAACAAAAGTGCAAGAAATCTTGTTAGAAATCTTGTTGTTGTCGTCTAAGAGTAGAACTCTTTTAGATAATATACTACGCGTGTAGAAATTTGCTATTGTTAAGTCAAAAAATAATTCGCAAGACTTATTAAACAAAATATAGATTGCGCTTTTGCAGTTATAATATTGACATTAAATAATCTTTGCAAACTTTACTTAGCAAACGTTGTTTATCTTTAAGTTAATTTCAAATTTATTCTTTAGTTAGATATTTGACAATTAATTGTCTATACAAAGTTAGCAAAATAAACAAGAGAGTTGTCGACAAGATAAGGAAGAAGATACAAGAGAGACAACAATAGAGAGACAAATTTCAAATATTTTGATCTTCTATATAGATAGTTTTTAGATATAATTAGAGATGCAAATAGAGGTTGATTCTAAGTATGCAAAAGATATATTTCAGGGTTGAATTTGTAGTAAGAGATCGATAAGAAAATACATTAAATTTGATAGTAGAAAGACGCAAAATCAAGTATCTTTTATAGGCTCTCTTAACTTGTTGATTTCGATTGTTTACGAGATTGCTAGATTACTCGATTAGGCTTAGTGCGAGAGAGTAATGTGCGAGCAAAGTAAAGACAATGTGCGAGAAAAGTAGAGTAATGTGCGACTAGTAATTATCTATTTCTAAGTTAGTTCCAAAACATTACGTGTGTTTCCAACTTCTTCGTCTATCGACAGGGGTAAGTCGATACAACTACGCTGTCGGGGTTTTACCTCGTAAGCACTGTTGAGCATGCCAAGTCTACATGACACCTTAACGTCTTTCTATATCAATCCAGTTTGGTTATAACGAGATTTAGCCCCTCAATTTCCATAATATCGGGTTTGGTGTAGGGGTTAACATCGCCCGCTCTCAACGAGCACAGTCCCGGGCAGCCCCGGGTTCGAATCCCGGATCCCGAATCCTTTTTATTGGCTCGCTTGATGCAGCTTAGTCATCCTAGGTTCCACCGAGTGAGTCAGGGTGGGTGCTTGATAGCAGCCCTGAGCCCAAATGCAGCGCAAACATGACAATCTCTGGTATTGGCCGGAGCGCTAGAGCGGCTAATATAGCCGCCGAATCGTGTGCCAAGAGCGGGCTCGGTGGAGGAATTTTGCTTCCGCTCGAAAGCGCTTTCTACATATACTTTGACTTTTGGCTTCTCACGACGGTTTCATTTCAGAATGTGATCTGGGTGTCCCACCAAATCTTGCTCGATGCCAGGATTAGACCATGGTGGTGTGCGGCGATTGCAATGATGGAACATCTATGGGATTAACAGCGCTTAGCTGGGAAGGGTGCGAATTCCAAAACCAAAGAGACGAAGATCGGTCTCTGGGGCCGTGTAGAGTCCGGTCTTGAAGCTACTTGCTCTTGCCGTTGGAGTGGGACAGCACGTGAAGTGAGGAATGACCCCTTGTTCTACATATCCGCTGAGATAGCATGATTGTGGAGCTGTGAGGTTCTCTTGCACACAAGCGCTGGGCATATGGATTTAGGAGGCCTTCAGGGCTCTTTATATCGGCTTGTGGCATGGCGCTAGGCCACTGCACGCTGGACCATACTGCTAAGATACGTATGGGTGGTGATCTTCCTCTCCTGGTCATGGCCAGCGTACATGTACCCCATGCTGTACAGAATAAGGGAGGGATCAGTCGACTCGTTTTTTGTGGTTGGAAGGTTTTTGTAGATTTATATGGCGGACTAACAAATCATTTCAGAGAGTCATGTAGCCTCTCCATGAATATGTACCAGTTTCAAAGGATAGTCCCGTGTCAAGGGGCTTCGATTCTCCCAAAGGCCGCATATCGGGTCTGGGGCGATGAGAAGGACTGAGACTGTTGGTCTATTTTTAAATTTGCCAAGCTTGCCAAGGTGCAGACTGAGCATCATCTGTGTCGTGCTATCCCTCTAATATCATTGCACTGCGAAGCAAATATTCAGCGAGACATTGGAGCTCACTTCAGCATTGACCGAATGGCCCATACAGAGGGGCATGGTGATTATTCGAACGCGTTTACCCAGGCCGGTTTCCCTGGAGCACTCACCTTTGCTGGGGCAAACGATGAATAACATCAACACAATTGCCATCATCTCTGGAGGCATGGCATCGGTCAATGTTTACACGATAATTCGTTGGGTATTCCATCCAATTTACGCCTATAGTCAAAGCGTCGAAGCGTCATTGAGCCTTTGAGATTCAATTTAATACTCCAACTTCCGTGCATGGACGTGCCAGACAAACCGGCCTGAGTCGACAGTCAATGGGAATGGTGGCGATTCCACGGTGACCGATCTCAAGATTGCAGAACCTAGAATGCAACAATGATAAACAACTTATATATCAAGGGGCCTCCGAGATGATGTCGTTAACGGGAAATACCAACGTATATGTAGATAATCTAACATTAGACAGGTTGCGCAGCTCTATTCAATACGATTATTCAATTGAACATTGCTCGATTTAATTAGCGTGATTCGAAAAGAGCAAGCAAATCTAACGACTTAACAGTTTCAATTGAATTAATATTCAATTATTGAATACTTATTCAATTGACTTAGTATCTTATTTAATTGCTTCAATTACTTGTCTAGACGTAACTTGTAAAGATTATAATTATCTTCTCTATTGCTGTTGTTATTGTTGTTATCGTTGTTATATCTAGAGATGTATTTAAAAGTTATTTTTATATTCTTAATTTAAGTATTTCTTCGCAATTAAAGTCGTTGCAATTATTATTGTCTTTGCAACTCTCGTAGTTAATGTTATCTTTATAGATTTTGAAATTTTCGAAGAACACACAACAATTGTCTCGTAAACAAAAGAAGACAATCTAATTCAAATTAGAGTTGTTTTAACAATTGTTAAAAAAAAGAAAAAATTAAATTGATAAAAAATATTAAAGAACAATTATGCAAAAATTGAAAAAAAAAGAATGTCGAATTAGATACAAATGAATAGTATTAACTTCGACTTTTATATTTAAAACATTGTTAGTTAATATTGTATTTTTGACACTTCTAATGCTTCTTTGTTATCGAAAATCTCTATTTCTTTTGTTTCTTACAAACAAAAGAAAGATTAACAATTAAATTAAAAGCTTAATTACAATTAACAACTTACAAAGAAGAACAATATTATTATTGTCAATATATGTGTAATTAGATTTACAAAATACAATATCAAGATTATGTCACATTTTTGAAATAAGATTAAAAAGAAATTTGAGACAACAATAAATTGTAAGTATATTGACGTTAATAAACAAATAAAACACTTAATAAGTAAAAGAAAAGTAAATATTAAAATTTTACATAAATCTAATTATACAACACAAGACAACAATTAAACTCAAATTATTAATAAATAAATATTTATATTTGTGACATATTAGAAGATAAAGAATTTAAAAAGTTCTTTGCGAAAGAGAAAAATAAAAAAAAATGCAAAATACAAAAAAAACAGAAACAAACTTAGTTAACAGCTAAAAAATAAAATAAATTACAACGTTTTTTTCTTCTTTTTCTTTGTTGTTTTTGTTAACAATAAAGAGAGCTTTAAGAATAGATTAATCGCGAGAAACCAAAAATATCATGTAAGAGCGTTAAGATTTAGTTTCTCGATTTTTTTATAAAATCGAATTGCTTAAAATAGTAACTTTTCGACTAAGCTAAACTTATTATAGTAATAAGCTAGCTTCTTTAAGCGATTTAATTCTATTTAATTTCTTGACAATTTAATTAGCGTAATCGACGAGTTAGATTTCAATTCGAATAAATTGACTCGCTCAACTCTAATTCTAGAATCAAGCAAAAGTTCTAGTTTAATCGAGTGAGTCGAACGCATAAGATGCGTCGAACGTTCAACTTAACTTATTCGATCACGCGACGTCACGTATCGCACTAGTTCGATTGAACTATCGCAGAATTCACGCTAATCGCATATGATTAGCGTAAACTCTTACACTAATTTAATTAGATTAGCGCGTAGATAAGATAAGATAAGATAAGATAAGCGAATGCTAACGTGACTAGACTAATCGTTGGATCGAGTTATGATATTATCTCTCTAATTCAACCTGGCGCCAAGATTGGGTCGCGACGATTTTTTGAAATTGAATCGCTCAAAGTAGTTTAGCGCGCTTCGCGCTAAACTACTTATAGTAATCGACTAAACTACTTTGAGCGATTCGATTCTTCGAATTTTTTTTGATCTAGATCTTAGCATTTGCACGTGACATTTCCGGGTCAGCGTAATTAGTCTAAACGTGACGAAGTTAACTTAAGTTCTTGACATTGATTCGACAAAATTCGATTCTAAAATTGAATTTGCGTCTTAATTCTAACTTAATCTTACAAGACTTAAGAGAGTAAGTCGAGTTAAGAAAAAAGTATTTAATTTGATTCAACGATTATATTAAATTTAATTCGATTTTAAATTTTAAATCGAATATTGAATTAACAATTAATTTATTTAAGAATTAAAGCAATTTCGAAGATAGTAATTCTAGTATATTTTCTAACCCAAAGAAGAATGCAAAAAAATCGAAATTCGTAATAGAAATAAATTTTTTATCTAATAATAATACAATAATAATAGAATATTTAGATTATAAAGAAGATATAAATAATAATTGACGTATAAGAATGTAAATCTTATCTAAAGACAATAACAATTATTTGTTTATATTTTTTAAATCTTTATTAAATAAATTTATATTATTAGAGTTTATAGAATGTTAAGAAAGCAAGATTGCAAGATAATCTTAAAATAATAATAAAATTTCGAAGAAATTTAAACAAATATATATTAATATAATAAACAACAAAGACTTAAACATTTTGCAAGACATATTAATCGATTACTTCAAAAATCGAACGTTATTGACAAAAAATTTATCGAAATAACGATTTTTGCTAAAGAAAATAAAAAATACGCTTAAAAGATATTTGATAAAATATATTGCAAAAGTCTCGAAACTTAAATGTTATTTTAAGAAATTGTTGCATAAATATTATAAGAAATATATTTGTTTTTAATAAATTAATTTGTTTAAAGATTTAATTAAACTTAGCGAGAATATAAAGCAATTAAAACAATCATATAAAAGTAATAAAAAAAAATTCGTAACAAATAATACAAGAAAGAAAAAATTCGCAATAGATAATGCGAGTAACAAGAAAATCGAGACAAATAATGCGAACAACAAGAAAATTGTAACAAATAATAAAAGAAACAAAAAAAAAAAAACAATAGATATTTTAAATTTGAAAAAATTAATCGTAATATTAAATGCAAAAAGAGATATTTTTGCGAAAATATTTATAATTTAAAACGAAGATTACTATTATCGCATTTTCTTTTTCGAAGTTTCGCAAACTTTATTTGAAAAGAAAAGAAATAACAAAATATTTAGTTATTAAATTTTCGTATACAATTTTATTTTTTTCAAAGATGTTAAATATATATTAAAGCGATATAATGTGCAAGTTGCAATATAAACAAATATAAATTGCACTTATTTTGTCGACGCGCTTCGCGCTAAACTACTTATAGTAATCGACTAAACTACTTTGAGCGATTCGATTTCTCGATTTTTTTTGACCCAAGTCTTGGCATTTGCACGTGACATTTCTGGGTTAGCGCGATCAATCTAAGTTGATTCAATTGAACATTGCTCGATCGAGTTAACGTTGTTCTAAAGAGATAAGCAAATCTAATAACTTGACGATGCAATTAAATTATTGATTTAATTTTTGTAACGATAATACAATTGCATCGCCTTTTGATTCAATTGCATTAATTGTTTGTTTAAACGTAGATTTTATAACTTAATTGCATCTTTTCGTCGTCGTTCTTCTAATATCTCGCGATGTGCTTAGCAATCAATTGCACATTCTTGATTTAAACTTTCGAACTCGTTCGTAATAACAAACATTGCAATAATTATATTAATCTTTGTAATTCTCGCAACAACTAAAGAATATACAATGATTATCTCGTAAATAAAAGAAGATTTCGATGTTTAATTTGTAACTTTTTTAGCAATTGCTTGCGAAAAGAAGAAGACAAAGCGATAATGCGCGACAAATTAATAGTACATATAATTTGAAAAAGAGAAAAACAAATGCAAAGAGCAATATCGATTTCGATTTCGATATGTTATTGATTAATAGACAACAAGTGTTCATCTTTGTCTCGATTGTTTTTGCAATTTCTAAAGAAGATTCTTCGACAATACTCTTTGCTTCTTAGAAGATTAATCAAACGAAAAATTGTTAATTAAATTAAAAGATAATTTATAATAAACAATTAACAAAGAAAGAAGACATTATACTAGTTAATGTTTGCATAATTAGATTTTCGAAATACAATATTAAGTCTATGCAACAATTTTAAAGCTAAATTAGAAACAAATTCGAGACGACAATAGATCGCAAATATGTTAAGATTAATTGACACATAAATAACTTAATAATTAAGAGAAAAGTCAATATTAAAACTTTACATAAATTAGAATATGCGATTTGAGACAACAATTATACTCAAACTATTAATAAATAAATATCAATTGTTCAAACATATTAGAAGAACAAAAATAAGAAAAACTCTTTATAAAAGAAGAAGCTAGAGACAAATGCAAAGCACGAAAAGAGAAAAGATCGCTTTAATTAATAATTAAAGAATAAATTAAATTACGAACTTTTTTTCTTCTTCTTCGTTGTCTTCTTTACTAGTAACAATAATAGTTTCGAAGATTAAACCAATTCTAAAGATAATAAATTGAATAGTATATTCTCTAATGTAAAGAAGAATACAAAGAAATCGAAAACTATTGCAAATCTTATAATAGAAACAAGTTCTTCTTTTAATAACAATGTGATAATAATAGAAGATTTAAATAATAACGATCAATATTACGCAATAAGAGTCTTTGCTTTAGAAGACAACAACGATTTTTTATCTATTTTATTTTTTAGATTATCTTTAAATAGATTTACATTGTTAAATTTTATTAAACTCGAAAAAAGCAAAATTGCAAAACAATTTCGAAAGTTTACTTCTTTTACAAAATTCACAAAGAATAAAAAGATCTCGAAGAAATCTAAATAAATACGCATAAACGTAATAGATAACTTTAATTTAAACATTTTATAACAAATATTGAGCGAATGCTTTAAAGAGCAAACGCAATTAACAAGAAACATATTAAGACAACAATCTTTACTAAAGAAGATAAACGATATACTTCAAAAAAATCTTGTCAAAATAAAAAAATTATATTAAGCAAAAAAGCTAAAATTAAAAAAAAAATTCTAATTTTTTTTTCGAAAGTATTACGAAAACAAAATGCACTTTTACTTTAAGTATGTCTTTGAAAATCTACACTATGCGAAAGATATAAATTATTTAACAAATTAAGACGACAAGTTGAATTACTAAATATAACGAACAATAATTAATTATCTTTCGATCGACGAACGCAAGTATTATGCACGATTAAAGAAAACAAATAGAAGTAATAAAGAAAAAACAAATAAAAATAGTAAAGAGAAAACGATAATAAATAATGCGAAAACGTATTAGATGCGAAAAGAAGACGTTTTTGCAAAAAATATCTAAATATTTAAGAAAAAAATACTATTATCGAAATTTTTTCTTCGAATCTTGACAAGTCTTATTTGAGAAAAAAAGCAACAACAAGATGTTCGATTATTAGCTTTTCGTATACAATATTGTCTCTTTCGAAGATCTTAGATATTTAATAAAGAAATATAATGCGTAAGTTGCAATATAAACGAATGTAAATTGCATATATTTTATCGACGTCTTAAAATTTGTTTTTTGAATAAACAAAATAATAAATTAACGTTTAATCGTATTTGCGTTAATAATATTTCTAAAAAATTCTTAAAATAAACACATAAAATTTAGATTAAAAAGTATTTATATTAACGACATTATTTACAATTATAACGCTTTGTCAAACTAATAAGAGCTTTTTAATCGTTAAAGATACATATATAAATATATAATTGCGAAGATTTAATGCAATAATAATAAGAAATAACAAAAGAGAAAAAAAAGAACAAAAATCGTCTTTGAAAATCTAACTAAAAATTCTTTTTTTTGTTTAAAATTTAAATAATAACAACAAGATTTAGAGCAACAAGCAATAAAAATTAGCATCAAAAAACTCAATCGAAGCTAAATATATATGTAAACATAAAAAAAAATTTAGTATTCTTATAATGTAAAGCTTTCGAGATTATTAAAGATTTTATTAACTTGTAAATATTTCGAAAAACTAAAAGATCGCATCGCAAAGCAAGATTCTATCTAATTGCTTCGTAGACACGTATAACAATTAATTAGAAAAATTGGCGCTAAATAGAGATTTTTAACAAATTGTAAATTTATTTTTATTTACGTCTTAAAAGTATTAAATATTTACAAATTTTAAACTAAATCAAAGAAGTTTTCGACAATAATACGAGCTTCTCACATTTGTTTGTTAAATTAGACTTGTCTTTTGTTTATATAATCTAAATAAAGAGATATAATGTATAACTAATAAACATAAATTTTGTTATTATACAATTAAAGTTTTCTTCGATTTTTAAATAGATTCTTTAATCGATTTTGCAATCTTAACTTTTGCAATATTGTAACGTCGTTTATCTTGTCTTCGCAAAAATCGTAAATCGATTTTATTAAATTGTTTAAACAAGTAATAGCTAGTTATATTATTTCGTGTGCTTTTTTATAATTAAAGTAATAGAATTTCTATTTTATATTTGATTTGCAAAATCTCTAAAAGATTTTATTGATAAATCTTTATATAGTACTTTTGCTTCTAATCTTTTTTACTTTTTTTATCGCTTTAACGTATTTTTTAAGACGTGTATAGATAAGCGTTAAATGCTATTGTAGAATATCGTTGTAACGAATTTCTAAATGTTTAAGAAGATTGTTAAGAACGCAAGAGAGATAGAAGAGAAAACAATTAAATCGTTCTATTAATTCAAATAATTAACGAAAATAGAATAATTTGTATAGAAGAAGACAAAGAACGAGTTCGAAAAACGATTTTTTACGATTGCTTTACTTAATAACATCGATTGCGAAGTAATTAACAAGCAATCGAATTTTCTTCTTGATAAATCGCATTATACGACGAAGTCGTTTAAAAAAAATTTGATTCAAATCGAATTTGAACGCTCTATACTTCATTGCTTTAATGTATAAATGTCGAAAATCGTTAAAGAGATGTTGACTCAAAATAATAATAATAACAATGATAAGAGCGATAATCGTAAATATGTCTTGATCGTCGTCGATCAATTAAGTCAATTGAGACATAATAAAATGAATGTGATTAATATTATAATGAGAGAAGAGAAAAATTGATCAAATGCGATAATCATTAGATTGCGAAGAATATTATCTGATTGAATATAGCGTTATCGGGCTAGCGGTCCTAGGCCTCACTAGCCCCCGCAAAATCAATTGTATCACTGATTCGATTGAGGCTGCGCAACCTCCCTTGTGTAGGCAATTCTGCGCATGATTCTGCCTATTGTGGAACCCCGGAGCCCGGGCCAGAACTCGTACGGCAACGGCTGAGGGTCAGGGATGAACTGCCTCGTCCTGCAAAAGGCCCAATTGTCATTGACACCTACCTTCATCTCGTCTACTCCGAGAACGATTCTGTCAGGGATTTTGATAATTGGTATAAGGATCAGGTTCGTTTGGGCCCCCTCTAGATTTTGCGCTCCATGGCGCTTCTGCCTCGCATACTGACCTCTTATAATAGCTGAAAGTGTTGGAAAGCAGCTATGGTCCTCATGACATCTCCTTCAAAATGATCGCTAAAAGTTATACCAAGAACGAGCAATGGTCAAAGGGCTTCTACGAAGACCAATTGCCAGTAAGTACTAGAACGTCATTCGTGTCTGGTAGCCTACTACTAGCATTGGAGAGCAAGCTATTGAGGATAGTCTACCCTGAACGGCTCTCACGCGCCTGGAAGTTGTGCCTTCCGAAGCCTGAACCAGATGACCGAGTCCTCCATCGGTACAGTATATGTCACTGACTCTTTGGTGTCCTTGAGATGATGGAATAGCTTCGCCGTGGTGATTACGCCTCGCTAAACCTCTACTTCCTATCCGGACTTCATGGCGGCAACCCAAATCAATTGTATGGTGAAGCCGTGCATCCCTTTGCTCCGCACCCAGGGGCGTCAGAGCCGTTCGAAAAGTCATACGGTTTTATTCTGGATGGAGTGAGATTGGATCTCAACACAATGCCTGGCGGCCATCCAATCGATAATAACACTTATTACGGTCACGGCATGACTGCGACCCATGAAATTGGTCACTGGATGGGGCTATTGCACCCTTGGACTCACCCTGTGCTAAACAATGGGATGCCTCGAGGAGATATATGCCACGCGGACGACACTCAGGAAGGTGACCAAATTTCTGATACTCCTCCGCAGAAGCGGATGTGGACACACTGTGAAAGACCAATCGAGACGTACAATAGCTGTCCAGACCAAGATGGATTTGACAGTAAGAATTACTTGGACTCGTCATTCTTCTACCAGATGTAGAGGCTAATGCGGTCTTTACGAACAGGTATACACAATCACATGGCATACACCGAAGACAACTGGTAAGCGTGGCTCTCCATCGATTCAGTCTGTAGTATTAATCAATGCTAGCAAAACCGGGTTCACGCCAGGGCAGGTCGATTATATGTGTTCTCAGTGGGCTTACTACAGGGACAAGAACGGGATCAAACAACGGCAGAGGCTTTTACAGTTTTAGGGGTTTAAACCTGATGAATCGACCCCCAAGGTTCCGGGACGTGGATAATATATAGAATTGGGCAAGGCCAGGGCCATGGATCCCCGGAGCACCTACGTCTATTTCATGTTGATGAGTTCTGGTAGATACTATATATAATTATCGGGACATACTTACTTATTGCTTCATTGCATCAGGCTTTCTACCGTCGGAGAAACTTCGGCTAGATATGGCGATTCTTCCCGCCAGTTCGACATTTCATTCTCATCCATGTCCGAGTTGATAAAGTTCATTTTTACAAAAATCGAGTTCAAGGATTGCAGTTTGGATTTTTATTGACAAATTTGACATTTCGATGTCCCAAGCATGGAACTGGCGGGCAAACTTGAGAACACTAGGTATTGCTCTCGCCGAATACTCAGAGGAAACCCTCTCTCAAACTTTCGTTGACAACTCTGGTAGACCCTTGAAAATGTGGCGACTACGGATGAGCATGACTGTAGCTTTCTTACCTCGAAGCTCATAGTTGATCACAGACATTCGGCGATATGAAATCGTTTTAAACTCACTTGCGTATCCTTCGCGTCTGGTTCCGAAAAATCCGTTGAGGGAGGCGATTGACTGGGTAAATCTGGGAAACGCCCTCAGTCGGAGGAGAAACATTTCTAAATGGAGGAGATGCTTTTGCAAAAAGACTCACCCGCTGACCGATGGTATCAAAATCTACAGAATCTGCTCTGTCATCTTGCGACAGGGATGTCGGTATTTAGTAAAGCTTTTCACCTCTGATTTTCTATATAAGTCATCCCTTCCCACATCCTCCATCTACCTTCCCTTCAACCGCTAGATTCTCACAAGGTCATTCAGTTCAAGAAGACCAGCATTTTTCCAGTCGCCAGTCACCTGCGCTTTCACAACTCTTTTTCAATCTACATCAAGCAACGCCTAACACCATGCGCGCGGCTCTCCTAAAAGCAGCAGTTGCTGCGCTGATCCTTCGCGCGGCCGCTGCACCAATCATTCCCGCCACTACCAATGCGATGGTAGAGACAAGCCGCGAGCACCTACAACAACTCGCAGACGGGGGAATAGCAAACAAAGCAAGGATCCAGGTCCAAGTTCTAGCTCCTAACGACAGCAACATATGCCTGGAACAAGGATCAGATCCCGCACCTCACATACAACTGGCCAAACGGTTAACATACGGACCAAGTGACGATGAAAGACACCTGATCGAGATCCGAGAGAAACTCAACAGGCACAATGTAACCGACGCTCAGCTCCTTACTGCGACTACTCCTAAACCAAATCAATGGTTGAAATTGACGGATGTACAAGTCGATGCGATCATAGCTGCCAACGAAGCTCCACTCAGGTCCAGGGAAGACTATCGCCTCCTCTATGAAGAACTTGAGTTTGACAAGGATTACAATCTACCCAATTACGAGGGGGAGAGAAAGCATCTAGATCAAATTAACAGGGTCTTATTGGCGAATCTATCGCTGCCCGAGATTCATGACTTGTTTCATTCCGCAGGTCGGCCCATCACATTAACAGACGAGCAAGTAGATGCGGCCTTGAGTTCTCACTACGCACGGACCGAATCGACTGCTCCAGTGTTCTGTGGGGAAGATGTCGATGGCTGCACTGAAGGCGTGATGCGCTTTCAAGAACTTCATGGACAATTCCGCCGTCACAATTTGACGGATGGCCAAATAGCAACAGCCATTATGCCTCAATCTAGGGGACGACTTATCAATCTATCGGATGCGCAAGTCGACGCAATCGCCGCCGCTGACGAAGCACCAGTCAGCCCGATCCAATTCACCGGATTTAATTCTACTTACGAAATTGCCGATTATCCAAAGGAAAGGAAACACCTGGATCAGATCAACAGGGTTCTGTTGGCGAACTTGACACTGCCCGAGATTCACAACTTGTTTCATTCCAAAGACGGTCAGCCGATTACTTTGGCCGACGAAGAGGTAGATGCGGCCCTCAGTGCTCACTACGGCGCCATCAGTGCTCACTACGCCCGAGAATATAAAGCCAATTCTCCCTCGTGGTAGGACTGAACCTCAACATAAATACTAAGCTTCAGACCGGGCGAGATAACTATGGTGCGGGGCATGGAAATGGCTGCTAAATATGGATGAAATAGATGTCTGGACAGTGGCGTTGATCACCTTTGGAGATATTCTGGAGATGGACCCTTTGTTTTGCACCCTAGAATTAGTGTGACGTACTTTAAGCATGACCATACTATGAAGATTCACTCATAGATCTCTTCTCTCGACTATACGAGGGACAGGACTTGTGACATGGTGATCGTGGAAAGAAAAAGCGGCGCTAACAATGGACTGTCATATCACACATATAGACTGTCATTATGAGTCCACATTCAACACCTTGCGAACACGTCATTGTTGACCTTTCATATTCATCTCGCAAAAGTGACATCGAAGCTAGCTTTAGCGAGGACCATTGATGTACAGCAACCCAGCACCTTCACCTCTTTCATGTAAGCAGCCACGCAGGGTTTAATACTCCTTCTGTCTACCGGCCATGGACTCACTCCGCGCTTCCTTGATAGGCAGAAAGCCTGACATCGAAAACGAGAAGAGTGTACTGAGGGTAGGTCTACCCACCTCTTACCCACAAAGCGTCAACCTCTACACTCCCTAACGAAAGACTCCAAAAGAAACCTCCTCCGTCCAACCAATCCCCGCCCACAACCCTCACGATGAGACCCACTAGAGCAGCACCCACCACCACCTCCTCAACCGGGCCCCCTCAAAAATCAAATTCCACATCCAGCAAATCCTCCACCTCCCAGAAGTCGATCCTCAAGTCCCCTTCCAACTCCTCATCCTCCTCCAAGAAATCCGTCATCCTCCCCATCGCCAATACCGACTCCCTTCCCACCGGGGTCATGGACCTGGAAGGTCGACTGAACCACCACACTAGCCAGCTGCAGCAGTTAGCAGATCGGGTGGAGCGCATCAACGAGTGGATTGAGATGGACGAGATTGTGCTACGGCGACTCGCAAAGGATGCGGAAGTCGCTGCTGAGGAGGAAAAGAAGCGCGAAGGGGAGAGAGTGACGGTCGAGACAAGAGCGAGCGGGGTGCCGCAGCTAGCATTTACTGCGCCGGGTGGAGGCAAAGAGGAGGCACCGGACAGTAATGCGGTGGTGGAGGTGAGGGAGCGGGTGAAGGGGATGAAGAAGTGGCGGAAGGAGTTGGAGAGAGCGGTCGTGTGGCAGCGAGCGGAGCACTGGCGGGTCGAAAAGGCGATGGGGAGGATGGGGTCGGGGAAGCCGAGGTTTGCGGTTGTGAATAAGGGAGAGCGAGACGAAGGGGAGGAAGGAGGGGAGAATACGGTGGTGGGGACTTATGCGAGGGAGAGGTGGGTTGGAGGAGCTGGTCGACTGCCGACACAGGGGGAATGGGAGGAGCTGTTTGGCAATGGGGGCGGGATGAGGTAGGAGATGGAGGCATTACATACGAGTGCGGTGCGTTGCTCCCATAGGAGAGGTGTCAATGCCTCTTGGGGGCCGATGAGCAAAGCGATCATTAGCCAAGCTGCAGGTACTTAGTCTACCAGCCTCAGCATTTCATGTGATATCGGACTACTGTCCGCCCGGGATACTCTGGAGAGAGATATTATTCCCAGAAGGATGGAGAGTCGCCCGTGATAGCCTTATGGCTACCAGGATGAGGATGAATTCCTCATGCTTATGCGATTTCTCCTTCTCCTAAAAACTTACGCTCGCCTGGATAGGTCTGAGAACCACTTGGTAAGGGGTTTACTTACATGTACTTTGAAGCATGGTAATTCTACGTAGAGAAATACATCGGCTCGAAGGCGAAAAACCGGCTCTGCACTAAGCCTAATCGGGATACGCAGACCTCACCTCATTCCAAGAGTGGAGCACATTGCCCATAAATTCGTGTTATATCGTTCTCATGACTGCTGTCGCTTTGGAATTGCACTAAATCACAGGACGATAGAAGCTGCATACTACGCACTCAAGTAGGTCTTCTCTTGATGTGCTGTCACATAGTAAGCCATGAGGATCCGAGCTTGCTCTGGAGCAATCAGAGCAACAGCTTCATGGCAAATCCAGCAATCAAGGAGAAATAATTCCTGCGCGAATGGCATCAATACTTGAGCTGCTGCTTCGGCTTCGAGCTTTCTTACTCCTTACCCTGTGAAGCCACCCTGGACTTGCCTGCGGTTTATGAATTTCTCTGCTTCGATGTCTTAGGATCGTATTGAAGGAATCTTTGCAGTCCAGCTTTCTGAGCCATGACCTTGGTCTCAAAGAAAGCTATTGTAGAACAGAGACAAAAGTCGTCAATCGGTATGCGAAAGCATCTCTTGTGAAGGGGTTCCAATTCATGGGCTTTATCAGCTTGTTAGATATTGGCAGGCTGACTGCTGGAACCCTACACTCCTGAATGTACATGTGTAAATTCAAGGAGACCTCATTAAAGGTGGGTGGATAAATAATCTCTATTTGCTCTCCGACCAGTAGCTTCTGAGTTTAATATGTCTGAAAAGCGTGCAAGGACAAAACATATCAGGACAGTATGCTCACTAATTGTCGCTGGCCCAGTCTACATTTCGGGTTGCTCGAGGGTATATTGATCCAGGATGTGTATCTGATCATGCGCATTGTACAGCGAGTCTTGTTCGCAAAGCAGATTGCTTCCCAAAGGCTGGCCAAGGAGGAATTAAGTATCAAACATCGCCTATTGTGCCGTTCGGCACTCATATTGTGGAACTCAAATCCTCGCAGGAACTTTACAGTAGTCTTATATCCCGCCTTTGCTTGTGTGCAGCAGATCATGTCTATGATCAGAGCTTCCTCTGTATGTGGGCTGATCGTTGGGGTCTTCTGAACTGTGTTCAGGATGCAAAGGCTCATTTCACAAGACAAATCTTTCAACACTTCCTATAAGAACACTTGACCCCTATGACGTGTACCCACGTATTCACCAAATATTGACAAGGGTGTTGGCACTATGCTCCCGTTCTTATCACAAGAGCAGGCGTGTACTATATAAACTCACACAATGTTCCGTCTCGCTCTGTTCTCCCTTAATAATCCAATACAGGATAGCAGACCAAGCATCTCTTTTCAAACTGCTCTCTGTACTTCCTATCTACCTGCTCAAGATCCGACTGTTCACACCGTGCAAATATGAACACCATTCCTGCTTCCTCCGCCTTATCGGCTAATGCACCTTCCGTGAGTCCGAGCTGTTGCCAGCATTCAAAGACAGTTCTTCTAACATACTTGCAAGCTTGTACTATGGCCCGAGTCATCAACGTCCTGGTCTCCCGTTGAATACCATTGGGCTGAAGTGTCGCCGGGCTTGAGACGTTGGGAAATCGCCATGACAAGATGCATAACCACGATCAATTTCTATAGCGATCTTCCGCCAAGCATGGCAGTGCACAATCAACAACGTCAACCAATGTTCGCTGCTACTCCACCACCATACCTCACGTTGGATCAGGAGGACTACTACAATGCGCAGTACGAGAGTAAGGATCCCAACATCATGCAGCCATGCTGTGCGAGTAAGCTGCTGATACGAATTTACAGAACTGATAGACGGCCTCAACCAACCAAAATCAGCCAGTCGATCTCGACGCTCGGATAAGTAAGTCAGCAACTTTTAGACTATTTCCCAATTATCAGCACTAATACATCCAGAGCTTCCAATGCCCGCAAGGCTCTGTGGAAATTGTGGTTTCATTCACGTGCCGAGTGGATCCGTCGTGGCAGCCCATCTGTCAACGAGAATACCCGACCCTATTGGTAGGGCGTTTCCTCTGGTAGCGAGTCTGGATAGGGGGAGGGCAAAAAGGACAGGATCAGAGTCGGATAATCGTGAGACATAAATCATGTATGTGCTGTAGCTTGCTTGCTCGAATTAATAGAGATGACCTGCATGTGGGCATCGGATAATCAGTTGCAATTGTTGCTCTATTCTTAATTTGCTTCCATCCACTGACTAGGTCCGGTGCACCATTCTTTGGCAATCAACGAATAAACGTATTAACGGTTTCACGCTGGGCTAAAAAACCAACACAAACTTATAGCTAAAACGTCAAACCGTTGTAGCACTTGCTTCGCTCATTAAGCACCCCCAACACCACCATCACAGAAGGCATCGCCGCCTGTTCGATTTGCTTTCCCAGTCCCAACACCCAGCAGGGAATCGGAGGAAAAGGCAATGCCATATCTCTGATTTGCTTCCTTTGTCACCTGCCCTTCATCGTCTCCAGCGGCACGGACCGGCACGACACTCATCGAAAAGACGTTTCCACGCTTTCACAATGGGCGAAACACACAACCAAAACCCAACGCAAAAACGGCAAACCGTCAAAGCCCCTATCACACTCCACGCCTAGCGTGTGAATGATCGTGAAAACAATAGCAACGCGAGAGTGTTGTCAACAAATATCACACCCACAAACCCCTCTGATTGTGTCTGTGCAGCATATTACGTACTCCAGCTTCTGCTTATTCTTGCTGTGCTAAATCTCGCTATTATGGCAGATCTCCTCCGTCTCCATAACGCGAACAAGAAATGCAAACGATTTATCGGTGCCTATAACGATCTCCCTGACGATTGGGAGGCGCGCAGCAGATACATCAAGCCGATGTTCACGAGAGACCCGCCCCCTTTCCTTACGGATGATGAAGCAAAGGACTATCGCTACCAGCATGGCAGTGAGTACAATATCACTAAAAGAAACATCGCTGGTGCATGAACAGACATTCACTGACATGTTCCTGTGCAGAAATGGTGAACGCACTGAACATTATCGATCCGAAGCGCTCGCAGCTTGACAAGTGAGTGACTTGCTAATGAGGGCTTTTTGATGAGTATTGATGGTTGAGCAGGGCCTCTCATTCGCGGCTGGCCATGTGGCGTCATTGGTTCGAATCGAGGAGTCGGTGGGAGTCGTGCGGGCATCCGGAGCCTGATTTCACGTATAATGATGGGCAGAGGGGGTACTTCAATGGTACTACGATGAGCATTGGTGAGACGAAGACTGCGAGGGTGGCTCCTGAGAATGCGCTTGGGACTGACTACGCCGCGCTTGGATATCATGCTGCCGGTACGGATGCTGAGGATTTGGAAGATGGGTTTGCGTCAGCTGAATTGGACGAGATGGACGAGATGGACGATCTGGACGATATTCCGTCTGAGCTACGTGATTTCACGGAGGATGAAGATGAAGAAGACGTAGGTGGTGAGGAGATCGTCGCTGCAGAAGTGGAGAGCGGATACGAGACGGGGCTTACCGACAAGGAAGTTGAGGAGGAGCATGAGGAGATTTGGGAGGCGGGAGTGCAGGGTAAGGATAAGGTCGATGTTTACAAGATCAATTTCACGCCGATCAATGGGCCTGTCAACCCATACGTATGGACGCCCTGCTGTTTGTTGTCTTGTGTTCTTTGTAGCGAGCATAAGCGCAGTACGAAGGATACAGTGTTGGACGATTAAGCGGGCACAATGTATGTAATGGGCAGCCAGTTGTCAGTCATCAAAACCAGCAAACTCTTCGAGCTGGTCATCTTCAAGTCTCTTCCTCTTGACTTGCTCAATCATACCTTCCAGTTTCTGCTGCTCTTCCCTTTCCGAAGGCGTCATCTGCTCCCATCTCACCCAATCTCGCTTGGTTCGCTTCTTATCTCTCCTTTTCTCCCTCTCTTCTCGTTGCTCTAGCTTGTCGCTCCATGCTCTCTTCTGGCCTTGTTTGGCAGCCACCCCTACCTTCGATGTAGTAGCATCATTACTGTCGCGCTCCCGCATGGCCTGCTGCCTCAAATTTTCTCTCTGCTTGTCTTTGTACCCATAAGACGAGAAGTCGATCCCAAGGCCTAAGGATCTATCACCCTCCCATCCCTTGAGCTCAGGCATCTTAGGCAGCTTTAACAGCGCCCACGCTTTAGCTAGGTCTTCCCAGTCTAGCTCGTTGATCCGGAAGATATGGCTCGCTTGATGCTTGCTGTAAGACTTTACCCAGCTAGGGAACGCACGCTGTGCTTTGTCGTGGATGGCTCGGTCAGCCAGCACCACACCTCTCATTGCCCGAGCCGTTGTATCAGCTGCTTCCGTTGACACCTCAACTACTGGGCTCGTCAATAATGATACTGGTGTGCCCCGGCGCTCCAAAAAACCTGGATACTCTGCTTCTTCTCGCCCTGGGTGGAGGAAGACCACACTCAGGCCTCTACGACCAGCTCGCCCAGCCCGTCCACAGCGGTGCAGAAAGACTTTTGCGTCGCTTGGCGGATCTATTTGTAGTACTAGATCAACCTGCGGGATATCTAAGCCACGTGCCGCAACGTCTGTTGTGAGGAGTATGCATGGAGTAGCTGCGTTCGAGAATCGGTTGAAATTCTTCTCTCGGACTTTGGAGGGTTGTTTGCCGTGGAGAGGAACAAGGACTATTGGCTGACCATCGATTGAGGGGAGTATCAAGGGCAGTACATGCTGAAAGTACTCAACGGCAGCGCAGGTAGATAGAAAGATGATCGATTTACTTGGTATGTGATCCAAGGCAGATACGAGCTTACAAGTGGCTGCAAACTTATGAGACGCAGGCGTGGCCAGATAGCTCATTTGCAAGCTTTGCCTTCATCAGCAACGAAATTCTTTGCCAATCCTGCATTCATACCTAGAAGGTGTTCTCCTGTCCTCCCCGCCGTTTGCGCCTTTGACCTTGACCGTGATCTTCTTTGAGTTACGCAGACCAACTCTAACCAGCTGATCTACCGCTTCGCTGACACTAGCACTGAAGAGCCCAGTCCGTCTCTGCTTGGGAAGTCTTCCTAAAATCTTCTGCAGATCTTCTTTGAAGCCCAGATCCAGTAACCGATCGGCCTCGTCAAGAATAAGAACCTCGAAAGAAGATTGTGGACAATGCACATGCGGCGAAGAGAGAAGCTCCAGGAGACGTCCGGGTGTGGATATAATAAGGTTCGGTGAATTCTTGAGGAAGTAGCTAAGGTCCTCGGCGGTTGTAGTATCCCCACCAAGTAGAAGTTGAGGTACCACCTTAATGGCCGATTCTGATGTCAAAGCTTGTCCTGCTTCAATGGTATCTCCTTTCCCGTCAATCTCTTCATCTGAAGGCTTTGAAGCAGCAGCTGATGGTCCATGAAAGGCGAGGAGCTTCAGCAGAACGTTATGAATCTGTGCCGCAAGTTCTCTGGTAGGAGAAATTAGCTATAAAGTTCTAGGCTTTCCGACCTCCGGACTACCTCGTACCTCGTAGGAGAAATAATGATACCCCCAACATGGTGCCTCTTCAATGGCGCCTCAAGCCGCAGTAGCCTTTCGACAACTGGTATAAGATAAGCCAAGGTCTTCCCACTGCCAGTGACCGCCTCAACCACCACATCTCGATTCCGCATGAACTCAGGTATAGTCGAGGCTTGTACAGGAGTTATCCGCGTGTATCCCATGTCGGCTACGGCTCCGAGGATCCATTCAGCTAACGAGGGAGTCAACGCTTCCCAGGCTCGTGACGCATTTACCAAGGGTGTCATCGTTGGGTCAATAGCGAAGTCGAGGGTCAAAGATTCGGGCTCCAGTTTTCAGGTCGAGGAACTGACCGCAGACGCATCGACAGACCGTCAGTCTGTAATCCCGTCCGATCACGGCGAGTAACTGGGAGTTTTGCTCCACGCCGCTTATCGATAAAGAGTTCTATTAACCCTAACCCTATACAAACTTCCAGGTTGTGCTCGCAGACCCGGACTTGAGCTGACCGCATGCATTACTTGGTAGTCACTTCCTACCACAGTCAAGGACATGCTACGCTGACAGTACCAACTCCGACAGTGTGTGAGTACATGCTATTGCGATAACGGCTCAGCTCAATCCCACCAACGCTGAAGCGCCAACTTATTAAATGCGGCTGACCTCCAGGACCAGTGTAACCATTCAGCCAGATGCACAACCGCCTTGGATCGAATGCTCTTTAGACAGGCTTAGATCTCTGGAATGAAGATAACAAATTATAGAAGTCCCGGGGCGACATAAAACCTATCAACCAAGAACCACCTGCATCTGCAATCATAGCGGACCCCAACGCTCACAGCACCTCACCACTCAGTTCTTTTCCGTTTATATAGCGATTTCACTTTCATCAAATCTCCCATTACCGGCACGAGCAGACGCCCTACCTTTCCATCACTCGTGTCTCCCATCATGTCCCAGGCTACCATTCCGGGAACCCCCAAAGTCACCTCCCCACCGCCTACGTCCTCCACCTCTCCACCACAAGATAGTTACTTCGCACCCATCACTCGCTCGCGAACGAACCGCACCAACAATAACACTGACCCTACCGTCGAAGACACCGAACCCGCCTCCTCCGAATCCTCGTCCTACGACTCCTCCTTCGAAAAGCGCGCCCGTTCCCGCTCCCGAAGTCCCAAAACCTTTGCCCGCCAGCAGAAGAAAGCCGCTCGCGCAAAAGCCCCTCCAATTCCGTCCCTCCCCTCCAAAACCACAACCCCCGCCGCCACCAACGGCGCAAATGGGCATCTCTCCCCCTCCTCCGCCGCCGCCGGTGCCGGCGACTCCTACTGGCGCTCCTTCAGCCGCTCGCCCTCGCCGCTGGGCCTGATCCCCATCCATCGACACTGGCGCTCCTTCGTGCACCGGCACGAGATACCGCGAAAAGCGCTGCACATGTCCATCGGCTTCGTAACTCTAACATTCTACGCCCGCGGGGTGGGGACTGAAGCGATACACCCTTGGCTGCTGGGCGCGCTGGTGCCAATCGCATCGATGGACTATCTGCGGCATACGTTCCCCGGGCTGAACAGGTGGTATATCCGGTGCGTCGGGGCGCTGATGCGGGAGACGGAGGTGGAGGGGTGGAATGGCGTGATTTGGTATCTGCTGGGCGCGTGGACGGTGCTTAGGTTCATGCCGAAGGATGTCGCGGTCATGGGGGTGCTGTTGCTCAGTTGGTGTGATACGGCGGCGAGCACGGTGGGGAGGCTGTATGGACGCTATACGCCGAGGATCCGTAGGGGGAAGAGTCTGGCGGGCAGTGCGGCTGCGGCGGTGGTGGGGGTGCTTACGGCGGGGCTGTTTTGGGGCTGGGCGGTGCCGAGGTATGGGATGAGGGAGGGGTTTCTGTTCCAAGGGCAGTTGAGGCTGCCGGATGCGGTGAGGGGAGGGCTGTTAGGATGGAAGGACGACGAAGGGGTCGTGGGTGGGTGGGTCGCGTTGGGGATAGTGAGTATGTGGAGTGGGGTCGTGGCTAGCGCGAGTGAGGTTGTGGATGTTTTTGGATGGGACGATAATCTGACCATACCGGTCTTGAGCGGATTGGGGCTTTGGGGCTTCTTCAAGGTCTTCTGCTGATAAGCGACATATATACGATGGGATATAGCGTGGAGTTCTATGGCTTTTGGGTATATATCTGAATTGTCAAATCCACTCTTTATCGCAGTCTCAAGCCCATTCGCCAAGTGTCCATCCAGGCTTGTCGGAGCCGGTTCTTGGGATGTTGGGGCCAAAGCTTTGCCTCATTTGCGTAGTGCTTGCTTCATTGTCCTTCCTCGCCCCGGCCAAACCGTGCTGCAGGAACGAGTCTCTCTCGATCTCGACGACCCCTTTGATCTTCAGACTCGCAATAAGGCTTCCTCCAGCCCAGGGTCCCAGCGTCTCGACACCCCGGATGTAACCAGAAGCCATAGTCTTAGTGCCTTTCGTCCGGTCGTGCTGCAGCTTCGCTGCGATAGGGTCGTGTACTTGCCCTTGAAGCGCGGCTGAAAGAGTCTCGCCTGTCGGTTTCGGAGGATGATCTGTGGGATGGGCAGCATCTGCGGTTGAAAGAACGTGATTGGAGGTTTGTCGTGGGTTCTCGATCTCGCTCAATCGCGTTCGCCGTCTCACTGCTGCTCTGCCTTCCACAGGGTCCCATCCTCGCTCCGCAACCAGCATCAATAATTCTTCGAGAAGGCGAGCCTTCAATCCTGGAATGTGGGAGCCTCCACCGGTGATGATGATGCGGGACATGCAGAGACCACGAGCGTCAGGCGGGAGTGATAGCAGCGCTTTGAACATGAGCAGGTGGACCGGCTGCTCGTGCTCATCGATCTCGTGGGTTTCTCGGTCTACAGCGAATATGCCGGTCATGACAGGCTCGGCGAATTGTGCGAAGGGTACGTTGAGGTTCTCGTCCTTTGTAAAGGGTGAAGGAACAGTGTGCATCGGATCTTCCTGCTTGGAATTGCAGGTGTCGAAGGAATCCGGTGAGTCCGCTCGGATATTCAGGCTGCCAAAGGTTTGGTGCAAGGGCTTCGGACTGATCGGCGACTGCCACTTGGCTTCTTCAGGATCACACCAAGCCATCCTTGTGGCAATGTCCTCGGCAATCTCATAGTCTGCCTCGACTGTTGCCTCTTTGGCATTGCCGGCTTTTGCAGGTTTCGAAGGTGGTACCTTAGCGTACTGGCGCAACATCTTCACCATGTCCAGAATCACTCTTTTCATTCCTCTCGTCGTGCGGCGTTGGTGGATCTCTCGATAGTCGTATATTGCTGTGACAATTGTTTCTGCGAACCCAACATCCACAACCAGACCCGAACGGCACCCGGCAGCTACGGTATTGACTAGAGGGGTGGAAAACAAGGTTATGCTTGGGTACTGGAAATTGAGAAAGATGGCAGATAAAATACTTGAGAGTAATGAATGGGGTATAATAGAAGGGAGCACCAGGAGCAAGCGTCTGGACTTTTGATCCATCAGTAAGTATTTGGTATGAAAATTTCTCACTGCCCGCTCAATCTTGTCCTCGACAAGGCCTAGATCCACCTTCCGCAGATCCATGCGCCAGAGATCATGTTCTCCTCCCCATTCATCCTCAATTTGTCGCCTTGTTGGTCTACTGTAACCTGGCAGCCATCTTCTATAGTCCCCTACTCTCCTTGAGTCTTCCGGGCCAAATCCTAGCGTGCAGCGTGGAGAGCTCTCGCGTGCAAGACCGGCACATAGGTGGCGCGCCCCAAGCTCGAAGACATGAGTCTCTTCTTCGGTGCGGTAACTGATAGAAGGTGACGAGAAAGTGGATGAGAAGGTCCGCTGAGGTGTATGGGGTGAGCTTGGATCTGGCTGCAGATGCGAAAGGCCTGGACGGATGCTGGATGACGGCTTCCGGTCGAAGTAGCTCGTCAAACCACTCGCCATAGCTAGTACAAGCACGTACTTCTCCCTGCACAGTACCCTTAGGCTTTTCGAACCCACAGAGACCGAGCGCATCGCGATTGACGGTTCTGACGCCAAGCCGGAGTATCCTCGGCCCGTGCATCCCGAATGTTGACTGGAGTAGTAAACACCAAGAACCAACCGTGACCCCCGACTCATTTCATGCTTTCGCTTCCAGTGATGCTATTGCTTCTGAAAGTATTGCTTAGCTTAGCTCTAGAGTCGCCGTGATGGTTCGCTGTGATGGGCATCAAAGGGTATGTGACCATTCTTCCTGGTGACCGACAGAACGCTGACCTTCAAAGCATTTACAGCCAAATTGGCCCGGGTGAACGTGTAGCGCTTTCTAAACTTGCTGTCGAACATTACGAAAGGCAGAGCCGCCCGCTAAAGCTCGCAATTGACATTTCCATTTGGAATTTTCAGACACAATCAGGTCAAGGCGGCCAGAATCCGGTGCTTCGCACGCTGTACTATCGACTACTCCGGTTGTTATCGTTAGCTATTAGACCGCTGTTTGTTTTCGATGGCCCTAATAAACCACCCTTCAAGCGGAACAAGAAGACAGGGTATCATTCAGCCTCTCTACCAGATTATCTGACCAAGCAACTGCTCAAGCAGTTCGGTTTTCCTTTTCATACCGCACCTGGCGAAGCTGAAGCGGAATGCGCCTCACTTCAGCGAAGCGGCATCGTAGATGTTGTGCTCAGTGAGGATGTCGATACACTCATGTTTGGATGTGGAGTTACTATCCGCAACTGGTCAAAGGAAGGCACCAAAGGCAACAAGACCCCTACCCATGTCAATCTGTACAAGGCGGAAACCACGCATGGAACCTCAGGTCTAGACCACGATGGCATGATATTAGTTGCACTGATGAGTGGTGGTGACTATGTACCAGCAGGTATCCCAGGCTATGGCGTCAAGACAGCATGTGAAGCAGCGAGAGCTGGTTTTGGCAAGGATCTCTGCAAGGTCTCCAAGAACGATACCGCCGGCCACCAAGAGTGGAGAGACTGGTTGGAGCATGAGCTTCATACTAACGAGAGTGGGTTTTTTCGGACCAAGCACAGTGCATTAGAGATACCTGAAGACTTTCCTAAGAAAGACGTCTTAGGTTATTACACTGACCCGGTAGTCTCGAATCCGGAAAAACTATTGCGACTTTCACTCAGCATAGCTTGGGATATAGAGATCAATGTATCGGAGCTCCGCGGGTTTGTCGCAGAGGCATTCGAATGGGTGAACCGATCCGGTGCAGTCAAATTCATACGAGGTCTAGCTCCTGCGCTGCTGGTAGACCAGCTTCAAAGAAGAGGCGTCGGAAACACCATCGAAGCCAGCAAGGGAGTCGACAGGCCGCGAGAGGAATCTCAAATTATCAAGGCTGTCTGTGGTCGACGCAAGCATTTCGTCACAGATGGCCTGCCAGAGCTACGACTCGCATACGTGCCGATAAATATCTGCGGATTGAATCTGGAGCAAGAAGCAACAGAGAGCTCCACAGGCGAGCTCGACAACCATTCCGAAACAGAGAACGTCGACGACGATAATGATCCGTCAGATACTCCGACATCTCCGAAAAAGACCAAAGCTCCCACACGATATGATCCTGTCCAACCAGAGAAAACATGGATTCTGGAAACATTTGCAAAGGTTGGGGCGGCCGTTCTTGTCGAAAGTTGGGAAGAGGAACAAAGGGTTCCCAAAAGCTTTGCAACACGAAAAGCCAGAGAGCGGAAGCAGGTTGGAAAGGGCGGCATGAACCATGGGGCGCTTGACGCGTTTGTCAAGATCACAAAGCCAGCTACTCTGGAGCGCGCTGCGAGCAAGCCTTCAAGAGCAACGGCTGTTGCCCCAGAAAGTAGCCAGACTACTTGTACCACGAGCAGAACTTCCCATGACTTGACTTCGAGAGCACTCGCCACTCCTAGAGAGAAACGCAAGAAACCGTCCGAGAGTAGCCTGGTAAATCCATGGACACTATCGAAACGCCCCTCCGACACGTTCAACGCTGAATTGCCATCTGGAACTAGATACTCAGCTCTAGGAATCTATTCGTCCGGCAGCAAGAACGACACGAGCACGAGTCATCAGCCTGACTTCGACGACCCTTTCGTAGAGACAGCCACAACTCGATTGGAACTCTCGCTCGACGTCCACGAAAAGCGTACAACACCAAGATCTCACTCGTCGATGGATGATAGTAATGTCACTGTGAGGCGAAAGCGCAAGGCCAAACCACTGACCAAAGCGTTCACCGCACCCTGTGGCAAGCGTGATATTATTGACCTAGACAGCCCAGAAGGAAGTCCATATACAGGCTCCATGCAACGACCGATAATTGACGAGCTGGCACTATGTGGTGAACATGGCTCCGCGGCTTCCTCGACCCAGAGCCTTTACCTTGGCCGCCCGAAAGACGCCGTCGTTCAGGCTCCCATCCGAAAAGAGGGTGCGCAAGGGGGTAGTGGTCACGAACTATCTACTTCTAAGTCCAGGGAAGCGCAAAAGGACCGCGAAAGTCATAAGATGAACCGAGTGAACTGCAGATTGAATCTCGCAAGGCTCGCTTCACCATCACCGGCGTCTCCTACCAGTTCTGACACGCTACCGTCGCCGTCAACGCTGATATGCAGGGCGAAGGGCAGGACCCTGGAGTCCCAGGGAATTGAGACTGACTCATTGGCCGTATCCCCGTCGATCAATAGGCGAGAAGGAAAATCCGGGAAATCGATTATGCTTCGGGAAAGCTTGGAAGGCGCCTGGCGCGATGTAGAGACCTCGCATAGAACGAGAAAACCCGCTCGAGCGTTCTCTAACGTGAGTGTCGTGGATTTGACGTCAGAGTAAATTCCATCGAATGGTCGAGCACTCAGGCGGGTTTCTCGGCCCTTGGTGTTACATAAGGCAGCAACCTCCTTGGCTAAGGCCACCTGCATCCGTCGTGGTCTTCGCAGCTGCCTTTGCAATGTCCTCCATCACCTCCTTCAGCAACTCACCAGTCACCGCTGAGCACTCTGCATAACGTTCACAAAGCATTTCCTGGGCAAAGCTCAGACCCTACAACAGCGCGGTCAGCTGCCTATGAAACATACCGCATCTACCTCGTTGGATGCACCTCTTGTGGGTCAATCAACTCCGGTCCCGCGACTCGCAAATCTCTCTTCAGTCCCAGCAGCATAATAGGTACGTCCTCTCCTTCGCGTCTATAGTGTGTTCCAGCGATCTTTTTCCAGACTTCCTTTGCATTGACCAAGCTTCTTCGATCGCTGATGTCGTAACATAGTATGACAAACTCGGGTGACAGCAGCGTGTAATTCCTTGGGGAGGCAGTATCATGAAACTCGAAGCGATAAGGACGGTTCCAGAGTCTGATATCGAAGGCAAAGGGCTGGTCTAGATCACGAAGGAGCGAAACGGTAGGCGAACTCTTGGGAAAGGTGGTAGGGACGCCATGACAAAGGCGCCTGTTCGCATGGTTAATATCTGAGCGGAGCGCGGACCCTGTCTACCAAAAGTGGCATCGCGGACGTACGACAGAAAGACCGATTTCCCACAGCCCGGGTCGCCGAGCAGTAGAATTGAGACAATTGCTACCTCTCGCCCTTCCATAGACGCAGCGATAATCAGCCGTTGCGCAAATGTCGAAGTTGATGAATTGAGCCATGCGCTGGGGGTGGGGGGGGGGTGGTCTCGACGTGGCTTGGCATCGAGCTAACTGTTTCTGCCTCATATTTTGACCAGCTAGCTACCTGATCAAGCCTTTGGCAATTCCTAGAATCCGGCAATCCTCTCATGCTCCTGAGATCTTACCGACGCGGCTGTAGATTCAAGCATGCTCTATCCTCTCGGTCTCAATTGCGCATGAACCCTGTTCGTAATCTGCATAAGGGACGGAGTAATATGGCCGAAGAGCGAATCCCTTACTCTGAATGGTCGCAGCAGTCACTCGTTGAACGTGTCGAGCACTTAGAGAAGCAATTGAGGGAGCAGGCCAATCGGTCGGTGCTTCTCGGGCGAAGGTTACGTCTAATATGCTAAACGAACAGTCAGATACAAAGCCTCGTCATCGACCGCAAGACAACCTTCACCCCCGTCCCGCCCAAGAAATGCTCGAGTGAACCGCGAATTTGACCCGTCAAAGTACACTACACGCCTCATTGCTCTTAAGTTCGCCTACCTTGGCCAGAACTACAATGGGCTAGAGTACCACCCCAACAACAAGACTCCGTTGCCTACGGTGGAGGAAGTTCTCTGGAAGGCGCTGAACAAGGGACGCTTGATCTTTCCTACGCCAGACCCGTCGAAGCACCCAGATGAAGTCAATTGGGACGGCTGCGAATACTCGAAGTGCGGCAGAACGGACAGAGGAGTCAGCGCCTTTGGTCAGGTTGTTGGTATTCGGGTCAGGAGCAATCGGCCACCAGGTCATTGTCAAGGTGGCGGTGTTGAGAACGAGGATTTAGGAGGCAGATTGTTCGAAAATGGATGCGATGTTGGTGGTACAGATGCCCAAGCACTAGAGGCAAGCAGCGCGAATGGATCCACGTCCTTGTCTACAGTAAGCTCTGCTGCTGGTGAAGATGCTTCCTTGTTCAATCCCGTCAACGATGAAGTCCCTTATCCACAGGTTCTGAACCGTTTGCTACCGCCCGATATACGGGTGCTGGCGTGGTGCCCTTCGCCTCCGGCCGATTTCTCTGCACGGTTTACGTGCAAAGAGCGACAATATAAATACTTCTTCACCCAGCCAGCCTTCTCACCCTCTTCTAGTGTGCCAAGGATGAATCAATCCGCGGTCCAGAGCAGCCCTCACCAAGGTAGAAGGGAAGGATGGCTCAACATTCAGGCAATGAAAGAAGCAGCCAACAAGTTCGAGGGGCTACACGATTTCCGCAACTTCTGCAAGTTGGACGCAAGCAAGCAGATTGAAAATTTCCAGCGCAGGATATTCTTTGCAGACATTGAAGAGCTGGATCCACAAACAGGCCCCGTCGGCTACGTCGACTTGCCAGGGTTTCGAGAGCATCAAGATACGTCCGAAGAGCAGAAAGTGAACGGACATGTAACAAGCGCAGGGACCACCCCAAAGATATACACATTCACGTTGTATGGGTCTGCATTCCTCTGGCACCAAGTGCGCCATATGGTGGCCATACTATTCTTGATCGGCCAGGGGCTCGAGTCCCCAAATCTAATCGATAAGATGCTCGACGTTGACGACAATCCCCTGAAGCCACAGTACGAGATGGCGGATGACGCGCCGTTGGTCTTGTGGGACTGCGTCTTTCCTCAAGAAGGAAGTGAGAACCGCGGAGATGCACTTGAATGGATATACGTGGGCGACTACACCGGTCACGAGAATGGTACCTCAAAAGCATCGGGCGTGAGGAGCCATGGTAAGTACGGCCCTGGTGGCGTGGTGGACGAAATGTGGAAGATCTGGAGACACAGGAAAATCGATGAGATTCTTGCTGGAACGCTACTGGACGTGATAGTAAGCCTGGGCAAGCAAGAACAAACACAGTCGGCGCCAAGGTTCCGTGGCAGCCAGCAAGTCTTTGCTGGTGGCGATGGACCACGGCTAGCGGGGAGATACACACCCGTCCTTCAGAGACCGCGAATGGAAAGCGTGGAGGTCATCAATGCGCGGTACGCGAAGAGACAGAAGGCTATGAGCGTTGACCACATCGAGGATGTATGAAGCCTGTGGACGCTCCAACGAGCCTGAAACGACGTCGAGCCAGCTACAATCCCTGCTTATTTGACCTTAGCCTCGAAACATGGATCGGACATTGCCACTAATGCTGCGCTTGATCTGCAAGATCTCGTATCTGCACAACCTACAAACGGCCCGCAGCGAATGGCCACACTGTGGGTTCATTTACACGCGATTGAGCCTGAACAGGAACTGAGAAGAAGGTTTTCCGCCTCCAGTCGCCCTCCCAGGTTGCCTAGCATAATCCTCGAGGCTCTGACGAGAGAGGCGTGCACATGTCTATGATGACTCATCTCATGAGCGAGAAGGCTGCACCTCCGATTGCTATCAATAGCTTCCTTTAGATTCATCTCAGTGCAGATCCGTCCATAGGTTTCGACATGAATTGGCAAACTTGAGGCGCCATAGTCGAGGGGGAATTGGGACCACCTCTAGGAAGCATCCGGTGTAAGTGTAACAAAGCCAATAGCAACGGCAGAAGACTGCGTAGATTGACTTTACTGCAGTCGCACGGTTCGCATAGGCCCTCATCACAAAGTGTGATAATGGAGCATGAACCTGAGCCGCAACTCGGTTATGATTATTAGGAATATTGAATTTCCCAACGATCCTTTGTACGCGTGGAGTGCAGACACCGAGTATTGCTGGTTCTTGGGGGGTGTGGAGAAAGGTCCGGCAAATCTTGCGTTAAATTAAGGCTGACTCAGTCTTTTAGCGGCGGAAAATACGCCGGTCCCGGGTGCAGCACCCTGGGTGACTGTCCTGCCCCACATCAAGGATTATTCCCGATGCTCCGTTCTTCGAAATCTCTCAGAATGGATCCTCAATGAGACTGTGCATGGGACTAGTGGGAAGTCGGCATCCACTGTACCAATCATGGAGCTGGGAAAGGCGATGACATGGTTCGCGCATCGCAGCACAGCTTCGTCATCGGACTCGAGCAATCGTGGAAGGGCCCTGCAGCTCGACAGCCTTTTGCCACTGCAAACGTTCGGGGAATTGGCATCGGCTTTGGCTTTGGCTTTGGCTTTGGCTTTGGCGTTGGCTTTGCAAGCAGCTCCTGCCGTGGGAGTGATGAAGTCACGATTTGTCACCGCCGTGGACGCTGTTCACGGCACCTTCGGACCCAATGCGCCTTCCGGTCGGTGGACTCGTATGCTTTCTCTAGGTACATGTAGTTTCCCGTATATATTCCTTGACCTGCACATTTCACTCACATCTCTCTCATACACATCACACCTCACATCTCAAGCATACATTGTCCACGATGTTTGCCAAGATCGTCTTCACGCCCGCCTTGCTCGCAGCTCTTGCCTGCGCAGCTCCAGCTCCTCAGGTCGATGGCTGGGGACCAGTGCCTGGCTATACTGGCGCATCCCACATCACCGCCAGCACTGCTGCGTCTGGGCAGACCAAGGCCACGAGCTTCGGCCCTGATTCCCAGGTTTCTGCCGTTGCCCCTTCTATCGGCAGCAAGCCACCACGAGTGAGCAGTGTTCTGACTGGCACGACAAGCCATGGGCCCTATTCAGGCACTCCGACCACCACCGGGGCAGCTAAAGCACCAGCTACGCTTGCTGCTTCTATCGGTACCCTTCCACCCAATCCTACCGCCACTTACTACAATGCCGGCGGTAAACCATTGAATCCGATGCCAGCCCCGTACACGCCTGCTGGCGGTCTCGGCACCAACGGTTCTCTCCCACGTTACATGGTGGAGAGCGACTTCGACTTCGAGTCTATCGCTCTTGGTCTGTACCAGGAATGGATCGAGCTGGATCTGTTCAACAATGGTCTTGCTACCTTCACAGAGGAAGATTTCCTCGCAGCTGGGCTCACCGCCGAGGATCGTGCTTTGATCCAGTTTATGGCTGAACAGGAGAGCGGTCACGCCACCCTTCTGACCAACATGCTTGGTCAGGCTGCACCTGTACAGTGCACCTACGATTACCCATACACCACCGTGCGCGAATTTGTCGACTTTAACCAACGGCTCACGCGATGGGGCGAATCTGGTGTCTGGGGTTTCATTAACCACCTAGACTCTCGAGAAGTCGGTCAGCTTCTGGCTCAGTCAATCGCCACCGAGGCTCGTCAACAGATGATCTTCCGCCAGATGAGTGGTTTGCACCCCATGCCTGTGTGGTTCGAAGTCGGTATTCCTCAAAGCTGGTCTTGGACCTTCCTGGCGCCATACATCTCATCGTGCCCTGAGAACATAACCCGTTTGGCATGGCAGAATTTCCCCACCCTTCATATCTTAAACAACGCAAACATTAATCGCTTCTCGCCCAACGACACTAAGCTCAATGAGACCACAGGAAACCGCATTGGTGACCCTAGCATTTCGACACCCACCTTGCCAGAAGACCAGAGCTGCGAGCATCTGAATGTGACCGGTGTTGGATGCGGGCCAGCCATCAGCCGCAACAGGTCGGAACCTTTGTCGTTCCCCGGAAAGAAGGTTCTCTTCGAGTGGGACAACCCAGGTGGGACGATCGGCCCCAACAACAGCTACATTACCGCGACTAGTGCTGGCACACCTGCCTACGTTGCCTGGGTCAACCAACTCAACTTGACCTACACCGATCTCACCGTCACCGGCTCGAACACCGGTTTCACATATCAGCCCGATGCGTTTGTCTATGACGGTGACCCAACCGGCAACGGCACCATGTTCCTTGCCCTGACCGACTCAGACCTCTTCCTTACGCCCTTCAATCTCTCTATGATTAACCCGCATGTCCGCGCCCTGGGCTTGTACCAGGCCGGTTAAATATGCAACCGGTTTTGGCAACATTGGAAGCGTAATGCGTCAAAAGTAGGACCTACGATTGGGGTAATTGTAATGCTGGAGAGCGTGGCTTAGGTATATAATACCTTGATAATGCAACTGTGCATAGCATGCTTCCATAGCAGCATTATCATTGATTATCAGTCAACGTCGGATTTGCTGCGAGTTTTCACTTTTTTCCAGTATTTAATTCATTCAGATCGGAATCAGCATCCGTACAGTTATCTCTATTTTAGTATGGGTCCCCTTAACCACACAACACTGAGTGTTGAGCGTACCGCGGGTTCTACTCTCCATTCTACCTAATGCACATAGCATAAGTCGTCCCATCGTCAACTACCTCACCATCGTTCACCAAGTCAGGTCTAGAGTCCACCTAGGCATCCTTTCGCCGTTTTTCACCGACATCAGCCTCTAAACTACAAATTGGCCTATTTCTCCAACTTCAGCCATCGACTTCGATATAAAGGTAAGTCTCCTCCTCTACCATCTTCTTGTTGGCGAGAACTATATACACCGAACAACACCCCCAGCGTCTTGCCTTAGTCCCCCACATCTACAACTCCGCGGGATCAAGTTCAAGGACTGTTCGAGAAACCAATGACGGATTTTGACACATCTGAGCCTCTTAGGCTACGAAAAACTTTGAGCGCGTCGACTTCGCTGAGATCTGATAGGGATGCCATCATCAGGGAAGTAAGAAAAAGCTTGCTAGTGTGGATCCGAAGTCATCCAGGTAGCTCACCGGCGAGAGAAGATTGGCAAAATAATTCCGACGTTTTAATCCACGGAGAATGTAGCAATAAGCAAGAATGAAGCCGTCAAGGCGTTGATCCAGTGGGAGGAGGTGGAGTCCGCCGATTAATATACAGAAGGTACAAAAGTAAGTTTACCGACCAATAGAGATGGGAAGCAAGACACAGACGATGATTCATGAGCATGACCGTGCGTCAAGCAAAGAAGAAACCAGCTCGAGCAAAGGCTGGTGGCGCTTTTCGCGTTCCTAGGTAGGTTCCTCAACCCAACAAAACTTTGCTATTGTATGGGACGAAGGGAAGAGAGAGCTGATTCTCTTGGCTTGCGCATCTGACGAGAGCGTGCATCAAATATCCACCGCACATCAATCTGGCTGAGCCGAGGACAAGACTCATGTCGTCCAAAATATGACTACTTTACACTGCGTTCATCCATGGCAAGATATCGGAATCGCTTCCCTAAATCCTTCGTCCGCGATTTGAGCCATTAGCATCCTGGACTTGACTAGAACGCTTGCTTAGACATCGACTAAACCAGGTTGCAGCAAATGATTAGGGCTGGAACAGCGATTCCCCTCCCTGCACCTCTCTCCCGACGTCAACATCCCATATCATTCCCCCCCTTCCTGCATTTTCTTCTCCCCACCGCATCCGACTCCCAAACACCAAGCGCCCAGACTTTGGGCTTCCCTGCAGCCTTCCCACTCGCAACCTCTGGGACCTTTTTTTCTTTTCATTCTCCTCCAACGACGTTTGGGAAACCGACCGAAGCGCACTCTCCACACCACCTATCGAGCCCCCTATCCGTGGCACAAACCTTTTCCGATCGCGGTAGCCCGGAGACCAAGCGAGATTACCCCTCATGATTGTAGACTCGGTCTGTCGGTCTTTTCTTCACGGAGGATGAGTTGAGCAGGGGTCTGGATCAGCAATCCCTACCTATTCACGCGGTTCGCTATCGAGGGTCTCGAACAAACATATCATCAGGCTCCTCCCCGCGGATTGCATACCATGCTCACCTGCAACGGATAGGCAGCTGCGTGCTACAACACCCTCCCTTCAAGTCGAAGATGAGGTAATTGGAAGACTGTACGCGATTTTGCAAAGTGCGAGAGCAGGGAAATTCGACTCTTCGTGGTGAAGGATTTGATTATAGCCCTTGGACTTGGCTATTGAAGAAGCACATCCGGCCATACGCTTCGACCACAAACAATCACCGCATCAACTGATCTCTAGCCTTCAACGAGCCACCCCCCCCCCCCCCGAAAGAACTACAGATATACCGACCCTTTCTACCGACTCTACAATCCCCAGGAACTCCTGATTAGGGGGTGGGGAGGGATATGGAGGGGGTTGGATCGGCCCACAGCTAGGCCACGTAAAGTAGGTAGGGGTTTAACATGAAAACAATTGAATGTGTAGAATCCTTGCATTTCTACTGTCTTAACCAAGTCAAGAGGAGAGACGGGGGAGAAGAGGGGTTGGATGATTGGTATACGCAGGTGAGACGAAGCGAGTCAGAAAATCCCTCGCTCTGGCCTTGCGCTTTTTTCAGGTGTCAAGGCTCCCTCCCCACACTTTTGGAATTGGTGTAGGCGATTAGCTGGATGGAATGGGATGTTGCTTCTTGAGCTGTCTTTGACTGACTGCTTCCGATTGATTTTGGCGTCGATACGTGAGGATGTTTGGGTATGGTTAGTACTTGATCCTATTCCCAAGCTTCAACCACCACCTCCCTATATCCATAGGCGCATATATGTGACAAAGTACTGCTAAGGAGCTTTTGTTGTGCTTCTTGATTTCTATTCTGGCTAGACGATTAATTCGAGACGGAAGCGTTGAAGCGTTGAAGCGTTAATGGTACGGGGCCCTCTTCAGCTTCAACCACTATATTACCATAGGTCAGTTACATAGCACAGCTGAAAAGACTGGGTCGATTGACCCAACGTCAACACATCAAAGCGTTTCGGTATTTCATACTTCATACCATATAGGTCACAAAGCATAGCAGATGGAGATTATCTATGAGTAATCCAGTTTATCAAACAAACAAACGAGCTAGCTCGTGATGGGTATCACATGCTTACACCTGGAAAACAAGTGACCGTAGTCACCTGGCTCAGTGATGCTCAATGTATCCATTCCCCTTTTCCTCCAAACTCCAGCGGAAATCCCACACAATAAACTATCTTCATGCTCTAGAAATCGTCAGCGGACATGCACCCCGAAGGCAGTCAACGCATCAGATGGAGAGTTGCACAGTCAACGTAACCCGAAGGTAGTCAAAACTGTGCATCTCTCTGTTGTAACTAGCGAGCAGCGGAAGAGAAGACGGTCGGAGATTGGCCGGTTCGGCGGCAGTAATCGTAGAAATCCTCGGTCAAATCCACGGCGTCGGCATCTTCTTGAGTGAAGTTGACTTCGGGATCGTCGATGCGGTAAGCGGAGCAGCCGGTGGTGGCGCAAAATTCTTCGAAGTCGGCCGTGAAGTCGATGGCGTCTGTCATTTCGGTAGTCCAGTTCTCGTCCACGTATTGGGCTTGCCATCTTGGTGCTTGGATGCCGTAGTAGTTGACGGGGGTCTCGTCGCGGTCGTTAGGGTCTGGTAGTGGAGCGCTGATGATGAAGGGAGCAGCTGCGACAGGGGCCTACGAAGGGTTAGCTTGTGAAGTATGATGGACGGTGGAGGGACGATGGTTTACCTCTGATATCTCAACCGAGGGAGCCTTTGAGGGCTCAACCAAGGGAGTGTCATTGGAACCTGGAACTTTGTTTCCCATATTTGACGCTGTGGCATTGACAGGAGACTGACGAATTAGTGGTGTGAAAAGTTTCAGGATGGAAGCGACGTCTTACCTTGATCTGACTATTAGGAGACTTCTCGGCCAATACGTTTAGTATCTCATGGAGTGGTGGAGGAGGTTTGCTAGCGACATCTTGCTCCATCTCGGCGATGATCTCATCCGTAGATTTGCGACGAGTGGTAGGGAAGGCAACAGCTGAAGCCTCGGCCTGTTCAGCAGCATCCTCAGCGGCAGCTAGGGGCGAGCTGGCGAGACGGGTCGACTCTCGCAAGCTGCTCGGCTTCTTTGGAGCATGCTTCAACGCTTTAGCTCGAGCTGCATTCAGGCTATCGGAGTCCGCTGTGGGGAAAGATGGCAAGGTGGCATGCGAAGGACTCGGCGGTGCCGGAGGTGGCTGGGACCATGCGGGTGCCTTGGGCTTCTCGGTAGCGGCGGCGGATGCTGGAGTCGACGATGCTACGCTAGGTTGCTCGGACGGCGTTGCAGTAGTGACTGGCAACTGGCTCGGTTGCTGTGACGTTGCAAGTGTAGGCAACCCGGGAATGGGACTCTTTGTAAGCGGCGCGACATCTGTACCGTTGGTCTTGTTGGCACTCGACGATGGGCTACCGGAGAGTTCCGAGGCTTCGTCTTCGGTATCATCATCTGGGAAGGCGAAATGACCAGAAAGGTTGGTAATGATGCGCCCATCTGACGTCTTTGGAGGCGACTTGGGGGTCTTTGGGGCTTTGGGAGTGGCAGCGAGAGCTTGCTTGAACGCTGAAGCCTTCTCCGTGGCAGCGTTAGAAGCAGCGAGTTCGCCAAAGACATTCCCACCTTGATGTGTTGGAGTGCCGTCACCGAAGAAGGCCCCTGTGTATGCTTGAGCTTTGTGAGCCTGCGCTGGACCAGCCTGGGCAGCGCTGGTGTGAGTTGCGACGGCCTGAGTGCTGCCAGCCTGAGCCTTGCTAGCTTCAACAGCGTCTGTGGCTGACGAAACGCCTTCAGTGCGAGGAGACTTGCGAGGACGATGGCGGGTGGGCGAAGAGGGTGGGCTGGATTCTTCCTCTGAGCTTGACTGTTCAAAGTAGCGGGGATCAAATCCGAAGCTGCAACCTTTGGGATTGGGGATGACCTTAGGGCTCGGAGGACGCTGGCGCTTGAGTCCTGGGTTGGCCTTCTTCTCATCGCGCCAATCATTCAGCGCCTTCAGAGCCGCTTCGGATTCTTCACGGGTGATCTCGTCCTCGATCTTCTTCTCATCTATTTCGAGACGGCGCTTATGTTCTTTAATCTCCTCCAGCTGCGCTTTACGTCGCTCGGCTTTTGCTTCTTCTGACATTGCCGCTTCGGCTTTCTCACGAAGACGTCTCGCCTGTCGCATCTCACGCTCCGGCAGTCGCTGTGTCTTGGAGACTTTATGAGATTGTGCCTGCCGGACGGTGTTGGGCTTACGTCGTTTCTGGCGAGGTTGCTCAGTTGCTGGCGTGTCCCGGTCTGACAATGCATTCACATCTTGTGTTGACGCAGCCTGGGTGTTGCCACGTGGTTCAGTACGAGGGTTTTGAGGACGTAAAACTTGTGGAGTTGATGTGACGCGGGATGTCCCGATTACAGGTCGTTGTATTGCTGCGGTAGGAGCGGCACGACGCCCTAACCCTGGTACGAACCTGGAGGCCGAGCTGAAGATACTTCCCAGGCCCCATCGACTACGCGGAGTCTCAGGTACTGCGCCGATTGCTGCCTCACTCGCTGGAGCAGTCTCAACTTGTTGGGCTGTAGTATGCACAACCTTATTCTTTGTGAACGATGAACTACCTTGAGGATGGGCGTCCTCCTCGTCCGAGTAAACTGGAACATCTGGTTCGCCTAACTGGAGCATGCCATCTGCGTCATACAAAGGTGCTGGCTTATAGCGAACAATGCGATGAGTGTTTGTCTGAGCACTCGTACCCTGCTGTTGGAATCGTACACGGCGACTCGGCGGTGTGTCGTCTGGATCATCCGTTGCTTTGCGCTTGTTGCCAGCGCTTACGACGGTTTGGGTAGCTGTAGATGCGGTAAGCTTCTGTCGTTTTGGTGGGCTGCCTCCTGGATAATCGGCAGCAAGACGTTTCAAGTAGTGCCCTAAGCGCGCCATCGGTACGGCAATTGCCAGTGTAGGTTCGCCATCTGGACGCGCAGATGCCAGGGCAGCCATGCTTGCGTCAGACCAGAGATGCAGCACTGCGTACTTCTCATCGGGCCGGGAAGCACGTTTGAGTTTCCAGGACCCAAGATTATTGGGTCTCCTGGCCCAAAGCCTCGACCGTGGGGTCAATGGCATAACGGGAGGGCTATCAAAATCAGATAAAGATGTGTCAGGGGAATCTGCTGCGCCCTCCTCGTGCGTAAAGTCAACGACAATGGACTCTAACAGTGCAGGTCCTACCGTAGCAACAGATTGGCTGCCAGACTGTGCTGCTAAGGCAAGACTTGGTGCATTAAGAGATACTTGGGTAGCAACGGATTGGCTGCCAGACTGTGCTGCTGAGGCAGAGCTGGGTGCATTAAGAGATACTTGGTCAGGGGTCAAAGAAGATGTAGCGGTCTCACTGTTTGTGGGCTCCAAGGTATCCACCTGCTCCTGGGTATCCTGGGTATCTTGTGTATCCTGGGTATCTTGGATATCTTGTGTATCTTGTGTATCTTGTATGTCTTGTGTATCCTGTGAATCTTGTGTATCCTGTATACCTTGTGTATCTGTGACGACGTCCGTCTCTGAGAACTGTGCATGAGCTGAGTCTTGGTCCTGACTGGGCTCCTCCGCACGATCGGTTTCGGAGCCGCTTGCAGTGGCGGGGATGCTCTGGGGGATCGTGACGGGGGCAGCGGTAGCTTTTCGGACTCGTGTTTTTCGAGGACGTTCAAGCGGTAGCATCTGGATCGGGGAAGCTGGAGTGCCGTTATCTTCCCTCTTCTTGCGCTGTGCGCGGGTCTGTACGCCGTCTCTAGGCATTGTCGCAATGGGGATGCCCGTAGGCAGATCGGTCGAAGTTTAACGTCGCTGTCGCTCTGATTTGTGCGCAAACACGAGGTAAAAGGTGGGTAGAATGATGAGACACAAGAGCGAAGTGAGTAACAAGACGAGATGGATTGTTGTGGGCTGTTTGTTGTGTGGTTGTTAGGGGCAGACAGAGACCAGTGTTGACCAGAAATTCGAGTGAATGTCGAACTTTCCGCCTTCCGCTTAGCTTTGCCGAATCTGTAGGGCTGACTAGCGCGCCGAGACACGTACACAGCGAAGATCAAGTACGTGCAGGCCAAGGATGGTCAAGTATTGGATCGGATTGCACGAAGATGTCTTGTATGATGCATTTCCTGGAATACGATAAATACGCTGTAGTTCGAGTATATAGGATCTATGAAGAGAGGCCTGGGAATATCGACGCTGTGAATGGGCTGACTCCGTCTAAGCTCCTTTGTCCCCACCAATTCACCCCAATCTATTGTGCCACCATGACAGCCATGACTGTTTTCAGAGGAACTTGGTCCCGGCGTCACAGAATCCTAGCCAGTGCTTTGTTCCAGCCTGCGCCGTCTTTCGGTTTTCGGTGGCGACAAGCGAAATGTAGAAAGTAGTGATCCTGAGCAAGCTCTCCGACCCGAAGTGACTGGTGATCATGTATCAGTAGCACTAGAACCTCCTTGCGTCCGTCGTGTAGTCTGGATATTTGCAGTAAAAGTAAGATCTTAGGGCAACGATCAAAGATGCTTATTTCACGGCGATCTCGCCCTTCCAAGTCGCTGGTGTGAGCCCCAACGTGGTAACCATGTTTTGCCACCGGTCGCTGCCCCTCTCTCGCTTCTCCATGTACTTGAGGAGTTTCTGTCGCCGGTGAAGAAGTAGTCTCAGGTTCCGTTTGTTAACCTTATCGTTCCTGTTCTCGCCCTCGAACCTGTCCGCCAGGATCCGTATCTTTGCTGTCAATATGCCGATCTGAACCTCCGAAGATCCGGTGTCGGGTCCAGCTCTTGGTGTAGGTTCAGCCTGTAGGCTTGACGAGTTACGCACAGCTTGTGACGTGGCCTTGGCCCTGAGGTTTTGGTCCGTGTTGTGTCGACCAAATGTGTCAATGATGCGGCGAACGTTCGCTCGGCTTCGCTCCTTGCTGCTAGCGTTGGAAAGACTGACAATCCGTTTGACAGCCTCCTGAGCGGACCTGTCTCTCGATGCATGCTCCTCGGCTCTTTGTTTCTCGCGATAGGGGTCCGCCATGGAGCGGTCAGGCCGTACGAAGGGTTCGGTCAGTCTCTTCGAGAACTGCAACGCTTCTTCTAATTCCGACGTTGAGAGGTAGTAATTCAAATGAGCTTCGTTTGCTGCGCTGGCTGGCGATGGTGGTGGTTCGCTGGGATCTCCGGACTCTGACTTATCTGACAGATTATCCACGGTCGGCTTCGATTCCGGAGGCATAGCTGTGTCGAAGGATTCGATATAGGATGTAGTAATGCCCCGTATTGGATCGCCCAGCTCTTTTGCACGCTGCTCTTTCAGTACAGTCTGGCGAGCAATGTTAGCAGCTTTGCGCTGCTTGGCATGATTGGTCGCCCATTGGTCGCGGAGCTCGGTCTTCTTCGTTCGCTTAGTAGCTGAGCCTCTTGAGCTTGCATAAGTGCGTAATTGCGTGCTGAATAAGGATTCGAAGTATGTAGACGCCATGAATGGATGGTGGGCGGATCCTGTAGCTCATTAGCTTAGTACATTCGGCTTAGAAGTCATCGCCGAATACCTGATATCAGACTCCTTACTCCACGTGAGGGTCCCCATAGCGCCATGGTCGAGGGACTGATATGGCCGTTACTGATCTTGTCTTGCCCGACTTCGAGTCCTCTCTGCAATTTCCAAGCTACTGGAAAAACCTCGGGGAGATCTCCTAGCGCAGACCCTCACTCGCACAAGTCCATCAAGCGAGCATCAAATCAGAGAAGTCTTTTCCTTCAAGAACAAATCCACTCCGTATCACCTAGTGCGCCTACAACTGGTATCATCACCTCTCCAAGATACCAAGACCGCCATCATGGCGCCCTCAAATCTCCCCCCAATTTTCAATGCCACTTCCCAGGACATTGAGATGCTCATCGCAGCTCAATGCCACATCGGCTCCAAAAACCTTCAAGTCCACATGGAGCCCTATCTATGGAAGACCCGTCCAGATGGCCTCAACGTGATCAACATCGGCAAGACTTGGTCAGCCTATAGCCTTTCCCCCCCCCACTTCCCCTCAGCCCAACGGAATCTGACTCCAGACTGACACTCGCTCCACCTTCAGGGAAAAAATCGTGCTCGCAGCCCGCATCATCGCCGCGGTCGACAACCCCGCCGACATCGCCGTCATCTCCGCACGCCCCTACGGCCAACGCGCCGTCCTCAAGTTCGCCGCCCACACCGGCGCCTCCGCCATCGCGGGCCGCTTCACCCCCGGGAACTTCACCAACTACATCACGCGCTCCTTCAAAGAGCCGCGCCTCATCATCGTCACCGACCCGCGCACCGATGCCCAAGCCATCAAGGAAGCCTCCTACGTCAACATCCCCGTCGTCGCGCTCTGCGACACCGACTCCCCGACCGAGTACGTCGACGTCGCCATCCCGACCAACAACAAGGGCCGCCACGCCATCGGGCTGATCTGGTGGATGCTGGCGCGCGAGGTCCTGCGTCTGCGCGGGACGCTGGCCAATCGCGAGACCGAGTGGGACGTTATGGTGGATCTGTACTTCTACCGCGATCCCGAGGCCGAGGAGAACAAAGACGCGACGGGCGTCGAGGAAGGCAAAGTCCCCGGCGTGGACGACGTCGGTCCCCAGGCTGTGGATCAGGGCTTCACAGGCAATGCCGAGTGGGAGGTCCCGGCCAACGCGCCTGGGGCTGGGGCTTTCAGCGCCGCGACTGCTAATGCTGGGGCGCAGCCTGGGTCGAGCTGGGAGGCGGATGGCGCCGACTGGGCTGCTAGCTCTGCGCCGGTGCAGACGGGGAACGACGGGTGGAATGCAGAGTCGAAGCCGCAGGACAACGCCCAGTGGTGATCTATCCTACACCAACACAGTCATTTCGTCTGGGACAAGCTTGGTCGTCGTGACGGAAGGTACGAGCGTGCATTTAGCATTCTTCACTAGAGGTAAAATTAATGGTGCTTATGAGGGAAAGATACTCGGTAGGCCCTCTACCGAGGGAAAGCCCTGTGCTGTTACATAGGAGTACTTAATAGTTACCTAACCTCCAACAATTCAATCACCATAGGGCTTTGATCTTCTGATATCCGCCAATTACCCACCCCTTTGCATCGCCACATCGTAGTAGAACATCCCACAATGCATATCAGCGTCGCCAGCTTCCTAGCCTCCCCCTCTCTAAAGCAAGCACACCCCTCTAACCCCTTTGATTGTATGAAACAGGGGCTACACCTCGCACCAGACCACCCCCTGACTCCGAGAAAAGATCTCAACCTGAAATAAAGAAACCTTAACTATCCCCAAAGCCCAACACAAAGCCCCGCTACCCTGTACAGCATGTAATGGTAATTGACGACAAGTCCCAGGTGTCTCATCTCGTACTACCTTTAGGTGCCGAATATGGACAGTGATCGCTTCTCGAAGCTTGACAAATAGTTATGTCCTCCTCCTCCGACTGAATGGGAAGTCAGACGACGTATCGACATCTATCCCCTAGAACCAGGAATTTTGACAGTCTCCAGGATGTCATTGCCTCTTCTAGTCCTTTATCAGTCAGGTGGAGTGCTCATTGTCAGGAATGACTCACACTACCGTCCAATAAGCTAATCGCAAGGGCTTTTACAAGATACAGATACATAGGCCGGCATAACATCGAATACGCCAATCTAATAAGAACTATGAGACACCACAACATTTCTTCTCCAAGAAGTGCTGGCGGGGGAAAAGCGTAAGATACCGACCGCACATAGGAGTCTCCTATGCGACACATGGATACCCTTCAGCGGAGGAAAAGAGATATGCATGAATGCTATGGATGACACTTACGGTACCACAAAGTAACCACCAATCCACACTGCGAGGCGACTTCTGATACGAAGATGCGATCCCGAAATGGAGCATTGGCGTTCGGTCTGGTACTCCACGAATCATAGGGCTCTTGGAGGGGTATTGGCCAGCAGGTACAGAAAGCTGAGGATGGGAACGGAGCTTCCTGAATGTTAATGTTCTGGATAGTGCGTGCTCGCGGAGCCAGACTGTGGTAGTTGTAAGGGGCTCGGCCGCTTGCAGAGCCCGATGAGATAGGGTGGGTTTGGGCTATGATCTTGGGATGACATGGGGCGTATCTAGCGATCGGTAAAGTGTGGTCAAGTAGCAAGTGTAGCGATTTGTGGAGTTGAGATGTACTGGCTTTGTATGGCAGATGCCGAAGTTATATCGTAACGAGAAATATTTTATCTGCAGTTACTGACTGCCGAGCATCAGCATCATCCGTCATCAGGCGTCACCTGGCCACCCTCGATGCATCCTAGAACCTAGCTCGTCATTCGAAGACGGCTATGCCTTTTGGGTAGGGTATCGGCCGTGTACATGTTATGTTATGCAACTAAAAGTAAGTCCCTCACGTCCACATTGCCGCCAACAGGTCGAGTGCAGATTCATACAGTGCTGCCAAACTCAACCCTTGCAGACATTCTCAAATCTCTGTACTAGCTCCTGCGTGCGAACATAGTCAGCTCGAGGCAAAACCCTTGATACTGAGATCCCACTTACCTCAAAATCGCAATCCTCCATGCTGCCGAATACTGCATGCTTTCCTAATTTCTCCATCGTCACTCTAGGACTTCCAATGCCGAAGGCTACTCTTGCCAGGAAACGAGGGTCGTCGCGAATCAATGTCGCTGCCAGAACGGCCTGGAACTTGGTGTAATCGATGCGTCCCGTCCGCTTTTCCTTCTTGTCCCGAGAAAATTGGACAGATATCTTCGATTCACAGTATGAGCAATGTCCACAACCAGCCTCAGGCACGGATTCTTCGTCGCCGAAGTGTTGTGCCAAGCCACGGCTGATGCAACTGCTCGCGGTGATCAGGTTAATGACCTGCTGTACTCTAGCCATGTCGTCTGATTCCCTCTCCTTGACTCGTTCATAAAGCGTGCCGATGATACAGTCCTTGGCCTTTTCATCCTTGGGAAAGTCTTTGAGAATGCGAAACCGATTCACTACACCGCTTTGCTGTAGCTCGATTGCCCCACAGTCATGCCATTCTTGCAGCTTCTTCACAGCAGCTCCTCTTTCGAAGCCTCCAACACTGGCTGCCGAGTCGACGTCGACGGTCGTCCATTTTTTTGCGGTTTTGCTCACTGCTTTTAGCGCCTTCGTGACATCGGAGCGGTCAGACGTGGCCGCATCGAAAGAAGCTGACTTCGCATACTTGTAACTGGAGTACTTGGGCGTGACGGCCCGAATCAGCTCGAATCTAAGCTCAAGCTGGGCGTTCAGATTATCCAGTGTGTTTCCCTGTTGATACGTCAGCACTGATACCTTAGCAGAGCGCTGGAGATAGGGGCAGAGCGCTCAGAACTGTCTCGACAAGACAGGCGGCTGACATTTAAGTCATACCCCCTAGCCGCTGAGCTTTGTAGAAGCCCTAGGTGGACTTACTCGGATATCCCATTCTCTTGATTCGTCGTTCAGATTGCGTTCTATCACTTCACCTTTTCTAGCGTACCGGTTGGTCTCAAATATCTCTCCTACAAGTCCTTCGATGCTCTTCATACTTGGAACATCTGCACGCGACCACTGCTCCATCAAGGTCAAGTCATCCTCGCAGAGGTATGTCATGCATGTACTTGGAAGACCGTCACGCCCGGCACGGCCGATCTCCTGACTGTAGCCCTCCAAGCTTTTAGGAATGGCATAATGAACGACATTCCGTATGTCCGATTTATCGATGCCCATTCCAAAAGCGATAGTAGCAACGATCTAGAGAAGCTATAGCTTTAGCTCGAACCCGTATGAAGTCAGGGCACAATTCGGAAAGACTGACGATTAAGTTCTTGGAAGTCAAAAACCTGTCTTGTATGGCGGTCCTTGCGTCATTTGACATGCCTGCGTGGTACTCGTTTGCATTGAAACCGGCACTTTTCAAATTTGCACAAACGATCTCTGTTTGCTACACCATTCTCAGCTTTCGCGTCTCTTAGCGCTACAGTGATAGACTACCTTGTCTAGGCGTTTTGGGAAGTCATGCTTACCTTGTGGGTCTGAACATACACTATGGAAGGGCCTTTATTTGTACGAAGGAAGGATACCAAAGCTGAAGCCTTCAACACGTCAGAGTTATGAGACTCTGCGAGAAGTCGGAGGCTAGCACCAGTCAGCACTTCTTAACTCATCGGCTGCCATTCTGCTCACTTCGAGCGGTATGATGGGGTGCGGAAAACCGCTCGTGAGTCTATATCGAAGGCATTGCAGATGTCGTCTGCAACTTGAGGCGTTGCCTGTGGTTGAGTCAGCAATAAACAATCATAGTAGCTTGAGGGACCGATGTGGACTCCGTACTGTTGCGGTCAGACATATGACTCGTTCTGCATTGATCTCTTTCGCGAACCGTGCGACTAAAATCTTGATTGTTAGGTTCGGAATTATAACAACTCTCTTTGTACCTACTCTTCAGGTAGTCGGGACGGAAGGCATGTCCCCATTGAGAGATGCAATGTGCTTCATCTACTGCTATAAGACGTATCTTCGTTGCGCTGATCATTTGCACGAAACCTTCATTGTTGAGGCGTTCAGGCGCCACATATCTGTAGCACGCCAGCAATGTAAGCCAGTGATTGAATGACTCTATAGCCACAGCGAGCTCTGGCGCCCCAGTAAGGAGCAATAATATCAATGACTTACAGTAGCTTAAGGTCACCGGTCTTCAACTTGCTGTGGGTCTCTAGCCACGACTCTCTGCTTTGTGTTGAGTCTAGTGCAGCGGCAGCAACGCCTCGCTTTCTCAGTGCATCTACTTGATCCTGTAGCACAAGATCAGTCTGGAGTTGTGTAGAAGAGCAAGGAAATTGGAGGATTGTGGTAGAAGGTGGACGTTTCGTATCCCTGACACAGTCGCATAAAGCATCGAGGCGAAAGGGTACAGCATACCTTCATCAGCGCAATGAGCGGACTCACAACGAGCGTCACGCCTCCTCCGGCCTTACGACCAGAGAGCTTATCATAGTCATTGAAAGCTAATGCCGGCACTTGATACACCAGGCTTTTGCCACCTCCAGTGGGGAAGATGACGACAGCGCTGTCGCCTTGGATGAGCCGCGTGATTGCCGATTGCTGTTTCAAACGAAAATCTGCAAAGCCCCACGTTTTCTTGAGGATTCCTTTTGCTAAGGTAAGGGCTTTAGGATCGCCGCTGAGACATGCTTTTTTGGGAGCTGAGTTGTTGAGCAAGTCTTCTGGCTGCTTTCGCTTGACGTTGAGGGAGTTGAAACGCGGACTGTTGGACTCTGCAAGCAGAAGGTCGTCGTCATCGACATCACCATACTCATCTCCGCTTCCATCGGTTCGCAAATAAGGTGCCATTGATATGTTGTGTCTCGAAGCGAATACTTTATCAGATTTTTCCCGCAGAAGGTTCCAATGTGACTTGCCTCTGAAACGGCTGAGTAATGTACGTGTAAATTTTTGTAAAGAGGACATTTATTGCAAAGGTGGGGTTGACGTGCAAAGACTTGACGAAGGCACAGCAAGCGCGTTCGAACGGGCCGGCTTCCTTGATCGAACGCGCGATCACGTGAGCGTGCCTGCTCTACGTTGGTATGTCTTCTAACTTGGGCGATGTGACTAGCTTCTTGTCAGATACATTTGGCAACGACGATAAAAAGAAGGAGCGTGGCCACGATTTGCGATGGAGGACTGTCCATGAGATCATGAGACAGCACCTTCGTTGCAAATTGATCACTGAGCTCTAGAACATTCAGGGCATGGAGTATGGTTCAGTTTCTCAAGGCGCACAATATACCCAGGCGCGGTCTACACAAGGAGTGGGATGAATTCATTCGGCTAGACGGTTTGTTTGTCTAGTGGAAGTGATGGATGTGGTAAGGGAACAGACTCGCAAAGCGTGTAGCATGTATATGTCGAGAGGTGGTTTTGTCGTACGCTTGCCGCTCTTTCCCAGGTCTTCTGATCGCCTCTTGTAGTTTACAATTTTTTCGTGAATTGGTAAGCAGGGCAAGCTGGCCTCCATGACCATGTTTAACATGTACTGCAGACCCACACATACCTTGATTGGTTCACGTCTTAGCCAGACGCGAAGTGACCCTCGAATGCTTCTGACTGACTGCGAGCTTTAGAATCTGGGAGAGCCTGCTTCTAGTATGTATCAAGCATTTCTTGTTATCCTACGTTCTTCTCCCTCAAAAAGGCAGGGCGAGCTTCGTCCCCGTCGACGCGCCGAATTGTCCATCCGTAAGGCCAGAACAATCAGGGTTTTACTGTGCAGCACCGATTGCGACTCCAGTCCCAATCTGACCAAAGAAAGTTTGCGCGACTCCTGTAGCCTCGCACAGATCGAAATGAACTTGTCCATTGAACATGCCGCTCGGTTGGATGCCAAAGAGCGGCCCTGTATTGAGCGGACGCTCCACGCACTGATCGCAATAGCCAGGGTCAGCGCAGGCGTCGTTGATTTTGACTACCACTGTCTGCCCAACAGACATGCCGTTGCTCTCATAATAGTCATAGCCCGGAGTCAGGGTCCAGCAGGTTCTGCACGAAGGGCCGACGCCGTTAACGTTTGAGTAGCCGCCTGATCCATCGTGAACTCCCGGTGGTCCTCCGAAGAGCATGCTGTTGACGGCTGCTGCGCCAATACCCGCAATACCGGTGTAATTGCTGTCTGTGCCCGCGTTGCATGATATAGAGGCGCCGCAGGTGGGATTGGATGTGAAAGGCGCTCGAAGAACGGGATAGCCTTGTCGCTTGGCTTCCTTCTGCTTGGTCGAATGATGGTGTCTAGTTACCAGACTTCTGAGCGTATCAGCTCTGTGATGGGCTGGGGAAGCGTGGACAAGGAAGGAGAATAACAAGATGAGGTATGTAGGGAGAAACATAGCTGGAGGAAGGCAAAAGTAGCCGTGGATGATAGACCTTGTGAGCTTGACATATGATAGAAAAAGAAGATCTTGAATGAGAGCCGAGCAGAGAACAGTTCTAGATGTACTGACTTGGATAAACGCGCTCGCGAATCTGATGGAGGAAAAATGAGCGAACAGTTAGGCTTTCCGTCTACCAGGCTGTCAGAGTTCCAGAATTGCCATGTAGATCCCATCCAAAGGAACTTTCTTATTCCCCGGCAAGGTAGAAACCACCGGTGGTCCAGCAGATTTCTCAATGCGAGTCACCCTTAGTGGTACACTTCAAATTGCCTGGCCGCGCAAGCAAGAGGATCCCTAACCGCGCTTCTTAGCGACGATACCAATGTTGATGTTAGGGTGCTTAGTAGCCCGCATGTAACATTAGCTGAAAGCTTCGCGATTTCTCAACATCTTGCGACAGGTGCCCGCAAAGCTTGTGCGAGCCACGAGCCTGTTGACGCATTGTCGACAGCAAGCCACTGTGGACCTTTCCGGATTCGCGGCTATCTCACAGATCTCGGTCCTTATATGCAAGACCAGCCAGATCGAGGTATCGCCAGTTCCTGCTGAGCGCATACATCTCCAGGGCAAGCAGTGAATGACAATGTCCTCGCAATGAGCAGAATCTGCATAGAACGGCTGTTTCTGCAGCGCGTCACCACTCCAATGGCGCGCAACATGACGTGTAGGCGGTAAAAATGTAGACCGCTGGAGTTTCAGCAATTGCATGAGTACCAGCCTACCCTGACTAGCGTATGGCTTTGTTTCGATCTGCTGCCAAAGCTGAGGTTGGAGTCCGGTCGGAACGTGTCAGCCCGCGATGATCTTATCAATCGGCGCCTTCATCAGCAATTCTAAAAGTGATAGGTAATTCCGGTCTGTGAGATAGCCATGAGACTGGTCTCATACTGGACTGTGCTTGCAGGGGCAGGGGTCTGGTGAAGGAAGCCATGAGCATCTTTGCTCAGATATTCCTCTTGTTTTTCTGGTAGCTGTGCCGACGGTAGCATGCATGTATCTCTGCAGCTTCATTGTCTAGCGGAGGCCCTCTTCATCGCCCATGACAATAATTTCACAGATATCAGCTTTCCGTCAAGCCCCATGGATATCAGCGAGCCATTGTCTGCTAGCCTAGAAATCAATATCTTCTATTAGCTCAACTTCCTCCACCCTCATTTCCACGTCACAAACTTCTTGTCATAGCTGTGTTCTGTTGCCTCTTTCGAAATTCACTTTTCTTATCATGAACTGCTTCAGCAAAGATGTAGCTGCTGCTGCCGGGATCATCTGCATAGATTCTTTCAGGTTGCGCTCGGGCACATTACGACTATGCTGCGGCTGCTCTTTACCCAAATCGCATGACCACTCAAGAGATGTGAATAAGACTATTGGACAACCACCCATAGCCGATTCTCAAAACGACCTCGCAATCTCCATGATCTCCTCACCAAACTCCGGAGGCTGCCCAGCCTGCTTTCCATAAGTCGACTCGACCATCTGATCCAACGTCCCCTTCTTTTGATCCGTGATCAGCATTTTCGTGAAGAAAGCTCTTCCAGTCGCATCCTCCCACATTTCTGTGTCCGAGGCAGATAGATCCTTGAGCGAGGGGTCAACCTTGTAGACATAACCCTGCAAAATCCACCACTGTTAGCCTTGCCGTGGTTTCTCGATACCTTGTACAACAGGACTTTGTGCAGATTCATAGGGACAACTTACCAGTGTCCGCCCCACGAAATCCCACGTGAAGTAGATCTTGTTCTTGGAGGCTGCGGGCGTCATGTAGGTCTGTTGTAGATTTGAGGCCATGGCTGGGTGGTATGCGAGCTTATTCAGGAGACCGCGTAATTTCTCGGCGAGTTCGGTCCATTTTTCGGCTGCGTCAGAGGGGAGATCGGGGCTGGTGAGGGCTTTGGTGAAGTCTTCTCGGGTGCAGGTGTTTGGGTCCATTATGGTGAAAAATACAGAGGGAGATGTGCTGGATATTTGCACGAGCAAATAAATAAGATGCTAAGAGCACAGATGGTTGACATAAAGAGTTGAAGAGCAGGATAATTGGAGTTGTGAAGGCATGAAGCCCAAACACCCGGAGAACTATCAACTCTTCTCATTTTGGAATCACGATGACGTCACGCGCCCACCACGCGATAGGGCTGATCATTTCCGAGTTCGGATTTATCTCGGGCCGACTAACAAGCAGCGTTCGGGTGACGTTACTCATAGTCAGCATGCCAAGGAACTCATTCTGAGTATCCGATGACTAATTAAGCTGACCTCATTAGATTCACCGATGCCAAGCCCTCCCAGCAGCTTAAACTCTTTACTTCACAGTACCCCGACCACACAGCTTTTGTCAGCAGCTGACCGCATAAGGCTGCCAGATCTTAGTTGGTACATGCTTTGTATTGCTCGAGTCTAGCTTTGCCAACACGTGCCGTCTCTCATTCCAACCTTGCATAATGTCCAAACTGATATTCTATCAACGACTCCACAACCAAGTCACTTCCGTTTCCATTTGAGCCGACTTCGTCAGGCTGGGGGAGACGGTAATCTGTTTCGCAACCGTATGGACCATAGAATTCGTCAGATCTGTAAGCTGTGAGGTCGGCGTCTGTGATGTGCCGAGCGGCCAAGTTAGACAGCACAGGATCGCTCAGTGCTTTGTGTATGATGTTGTGACGGATGCGGCTTTGACATTGGCGACTCGTTGCTGGTCAGACATATTTCGGAAGTAAACATAGTTGTGTCTGGCATGTTACTCGCGGCCCTCTATATCGAGCTCGTCCTGCTGTGCGCGCTGATAACGTTCTAGCCGCTCGCGCAAACCAGCTGCTTCCACATGTTTGTTGAGGCGGACGGCTACGTCAATGTCTTCTTCGATGGCACCGGTGTTGAGCGAAACGATCTGATCGTACATCACGGCGGCTCTCTGTCGTCCATGATGTCGAATGAGAAAGCATATCCATCGCCGCATATCTTCCGCTCTGCCCTGAGGAACCATCATTTTTATCAGATAGGCGCGGCAAAACGGGCAATGATGGCCAACACACTTTGTCAAACACTGCTCACCCACCGACTTCTTGCAACACGGTAGCTTGATCGCTTCTTCTGGTTGTAAAGGTGACAGATCGTCTGAGCTAGAAGCATCCGGTATGCTGCCATATTTGATAAGACAAATGGCACAGGTGCGATCGTGGTCGTGGTCCTCAAGCTCCTCAAGCTGGTATCGTGGCAGTTGGTGGATAACATCAACCCGGGATATAATCTTGGGTCTTCGAGGGATGACTTCCTCGGTGACTCGATGAGGCCCCCCCTATTCTGCTATGTTCTCTGCTGCGGTGTGCCGTCCAATCGACATGGCTACAGTTGCTGGTGTCAGGACTGTTCTGGTCTGATTTGACTTGTGAGCTCAGTCTCTGGTTATCTGGCTAACTGCTAAGATGGTAAATGTTTATATGTATACGACTGAGGATGAGTCTTATGTTTTAACACTCGATTGGTTCTGATATAGCCTCACATCTCGTCAAAGGATGTGGATTCCTCCAACACGGGAATCGGTCATAGACATCTTGATCAACCTGTTGGGGTCTGTCATATTATGGAACAATTCACTTCGCTAACGGTGACGTGGTCTTAATTGGATCTGGATATGGACTTGTTTCTCAATATGTTGATCTAGATTACTAGGAGACCCTTGAATACAACAATCTTGTTTATGCGACTCTGCTGGATCGCTTTACTTTGTCTTACAATACGACAAGAACAATGGCAACACAAGTTTGGCCGGCCCCGTACCCAGCGGACCAACAGATATACAAAATTTATGCCAAGGAAGTTCTTTGATAATGTAGCACCAGGCACTGGATATGAGGCCTCGCTAAGAGCATCGAGCACGGTCCAACCCATCCATCGCTATCTAAGAGTTGAAGCCTTACCTGCCAACGTTCAGCGCCATGTTGCTCCTTTCCTTTGTTACCCTTACCGAATAACAAGGAAATCTTAAGAAAAGTCACAGACCAAGAGCTTGAGACAAAGCTATCAGTTTCGCAGATTCCTTTGTCATCTCGTGTAATGTGTAACCAGCACCACCCTCGAAAGCGAGAATGGTAGGAGCGTCTTTTTGATAATCATAATTTTCTTACTTGTATATTGTAAGCTTGGAATGAAGCGAAGAAGGATATCTATCGCAACATCCAAATGATTTCGTTCTCAACCTGAAGGCAAAATACGTATCCGGAACTAGAATTAACATGCAAACGCGACAGGGGCGCAGGGCAGGCCCAAGACCCAGGTCAGTGTGCAAGGCCAATGCCAGTCGGAAGTTGGCGACAAGGTCCACAACGTCTAAGACATCCAAGAATAAGAGCCAGTTGCCATACGGTCTCCGCTCAAATCCGCAACGGCGTGCCCAGGATGGGTGTGAAGACCAAACAGAAAGCTTGAGCGCTGGGCGCAGAAGAAGACATCCAGAAGAGTATCCTGATCTCGACTTCCATCACGGTTTCGGTTCTTTTCTAACTCGCAGAAATCCGGTGTCGAGAGCAGTCGATACGAAGATTGCACAGTGTTGGCAGCTGCTTGGCCAAAACCCCACTTTACTCCAATATCACATTCATGACATTGGCGATCAGTATCGTACCGCATTTCGGAAATTCTTCATAGCGGAGCCGATCAGTCTGCATGGTCATGTGAGTGACGCTTCAAACCCTGCGCTGCTGACAAGCCTGATTTGCCATCTCATCTCTCATGCCTCTCCAACCTGCGAAATTTCTCTGTCCAATGGAGAAGCCAGAATCAATCCCCGTATTGCTGTAACAGAGGGCTCCTACGGGGCTGCGTACGGATCTTTAGCATACAATGCGGTTATAGATACCGTCCGACCGGTGGCAAATGGACTTCGGCCTGTTGTCATCAAAACTAACAATGCCGCTAAGATCGATGCACAGGTGAAAGCGGCGAAGAGCCTAGGTTGTGTCGCGCTGATCACGGAGATAGTCAATGCTCGCGAGGGTAAGGTCGTTAGTGAGAGTGTATGGAAGAATCTGTTGAAGGCTTGTGAGAGGTACCAGTTGATTCTTATTGTCGATGAAGCTCTGACATCAATACGTTGTGACGCGCCATTTGCTTATGAATTACCACAATACTCGAAGCACGGGCTTCCTGACCTGGTTTTGTTCGGTAAGGCCATCAGAACGGATGGGATCGCGATAGAGTGGCGCGGCATCAACATCAGGAGGATGGGCATCGACAATGATGAAAGCCGCCTGTTCACTATCCTCGAGTGGCAAGAGCGCTTCACGGAGATGGCACAGGCTGCGGACCTTTTGATTTCTTGGGGAACCCTTGTACTGGCCGAGAGAGAGCAATGGCCACAACGAGCCATTGAGGTTGGGCGACTACTTCGACATATACTGGTTTCCGATGGCATTAGAGAATACCGTATCGCTGGCTTACACAGTCTGATTGTTCTTCGAGGTCAAGACAATGCTCGCTTCTCCTCCCCTGTCATGGGCGCTCAAGCCGGCAAATATGTGCGTTGGCTACCTGTCATGGACCCCGTTATGGCGTCGGAGGATCAACTCCTCTCGAAGGTCTTCGGCCCTGGCAGCATACCCCATCGCAGGGAAATCTCGGCATACCTGCAGAGTCAAGACTTACGATTAGGCTTTTGTTCAACATGTAGAAATGCGGTTGATGCCGATGTCAGAGGATGTGAGGTATGTGTGGTAAGGCAATGCGAGGAGTGCGAGCCAGGAGAGCACTTCTGTCCGATGGAGGGCTGATGGCAGCAGCTTGCAGCAAGTGAGTCCAGCGATCTCGAACGCTCTCTGCTCGCGACACTGCACTGTTTTGGCTAAGCGAACGTCTAGTCTCCAGTGTGAGCTATGGCAAACGTCCAAAGGTCTCATCTATTTCATACCAGTTTGATCCTTGATAGCCCGTGCGCCGGCACGCGTGGGCGCCGGTCTGCTACAATCGAGGATTCTTATACTTTCCTTTACATCTGTTGGTTACGCGGTACCTAAAACAAAGCCTCTCATAATCATGAAATCTTCCCTTCCCTCCTGTTGTCCTTGAAGTCTTCCGATCTTGGCTCCATGTTGGGATCATTAAAACGTTTCCTCTCTGATCTTAATCTATTATTCATGGGTACCAGGTTCAGACGCCTCAAATGCTTAAACAGCCGCTGAGATAAGCAACTTTGGATTCCTAGAAAATAGGAATCTAAGAAATCTTCCACCCGACGCTGTGACCTGCAAAGTCTGCAAGTGAATTAAGCTCCCCTCCATACAAGGAATGTGTGCTGATAAAACCTTTCTAATTCGCTGTTTTCTTGATCAGAATTGTGCTTTAAGATTTGGTAAGTCGTACCACCCTATAGAGACTGGCTCAGACACGCTGTCACAATTATGTCGCGAAGCTGGTTATATAGACACATCAAATCAAGATTCTCTCTAAAGGCTGCGCTTGAGAGATCGGTCTCTTGCTCTTCGTCTATCGAAATCAAATTCTACTCGTAAAAAGCCACCATTCAGGGCGAACCTTATGATCATAGATAGCCACACAGTACAAACCACCCTACTTTGGTCACACCATCTGGAATTGTGCGCTCACACCGCCCTGTTGATGCTGAATATCTATCTAATTATTTACTTTTGTTAAGCCTTGATCTGTAGCTTCTTGTTGAGTCTATTTATACATCGAGTCAATCAGCCGATTTGACTGTAGCAATCACCTAATCTCGAGATTCTTAAAGAGTATTCACGATTGTTAACACCAAAAATTAGATCTGGTCTGAAGCAGGTTTCCTGCAAGCTTCAAAGACAAGATAATGTGTGTGCAACACTCTGCATAATGTGTGTAAACTGATGTCCAAAATACAGTACACTTTATCTTTTCCAGTATTTTAGTTGAGAAACCTGTGTAAGATCTATATAGCAATAGTTTGCTATAACTTACATTCCCATGCATGCATAAGACCTATCGATACTTCTGCCTAATTAGACTTAGTTCTTTAGCGCTTTCACAACGATTGTTGCCCCTTAACCTTATTTTTAGATTCTTGACCCTATCATCTAAATTTGTATGCAGATTATCTAAGAGCTCAAAACACATTAATTATTTACAATTCTTATTATCTAAAGTCTAAATACGATAATACACGTTAAAATCTAATGTTACAATTATCTTATAGCATAATTTATCGCAAAATCGACTTTATTATCAAATTTAAAGTTCTTAATCTTCTTTATAATTATTAAACTCTTGTTATTGTTGTCAAAAAGACTATCTATATTACTAGAACAGTATAGCGATAACAATAACGTGTTTAAAGCAATTATAACTTACTTAATCTTTCTCGCTATAAAATTATGTACAAACGTATAACAAGACGTCACTACATCGACGCACTAAAGACAAGACTACATAGTATATAGAACTACAATTTAGAAAGACATTAATTCGTAAGAATTTTGAAAGAGAATTCTTAGAGAGAAAACTCTACACAATATCAAGTCGTTATTACAATAAATAGTGTGATCGTTGGGTCGAGTCGAACACTTTTTTCTCAACCCGACCCACCCTCTTGGGCCCCGTAGGGTTGGACCAGGGTTAAGGCGCAAACTCGACCCCAGGGTCGGGTTTCGTCGAGCCAATGCCAAGAACTCAAGCTAACTTCGTCGCGTTAGCATTCGCTTATCTTATCTTATCTTATCTTATCTTATCTTATCTATGCGCTAACTCGATTAAGCTAGCGCAGGATTCAAGCTAGCCCAATTAGACTAGTGTAGGGTCCACGCTAATCACATATGGTTAGCGCGTCACGTGACGTCACGTGATTGGGTGGGTCGAATTGCACATTCGACGCGCATTCTTCGCTCGTTCCACCCTATTAAGCTAGGAAATTTGCCTAATCCTAGGGTCAAGGTTGGGCGAGTTAACCCGATTGGGTTAAAACCCGACCCAACGATCACACTAATTGTCTTAGCAAATTCAAATTTAATAGTAAGTATTTTTTAAATCTAGTTTTGTAAGATACGCAATATTTATTAGACAATTTAGCGTCTTCTTTATAAGAGAAAAGAGATATTAATTCTTAATTGTAATTGCATTAAGATCGCAATAATTAATATATAATTCTAGACTTTTATTGCTCTTTAATACAAACAATATTAATATTTCGATTTAATTAATCGATTTGAAAACCTTGTCTAAAATCAAGTTCTTCAAAAGATAATTATATAGAACAATTAGATTTTGTTCGAACAAGATATACAACAAGTTATAAGACAATTTCTTTCTAGAAAGCAAATCGATTTTATAATTTTTCTCTTTATATTTAAAGAGAATAAATGCATTTTTTAAGTTAAAGACATTGTTATAATTCTAAATATTTTCAAGTATAACGCGCATTATTAACGTTTTATTAATGTTAAGATTTTAACAAATTAAAGCAAATATTAAAATTTGTTTCTTGAATTTTAGAAAATTCTTCGAGAACTTAACAACAATAATATTCTTTGTAACTTAATAATATTAAATTAGCGTATATTAATTGACATTAAAATTAGCTTCTATTATTTAGAAAAGATTGACAATAATATTGTATACAATTTTATCAAATATATAGAAAACTTGTTTCGATATATATTTTTGTTTTTTATTATTGCAAATCTTGATATTTGCAATATAGAATTTTACAAATTAAGTCTTTTGGATTATAAAAGCTTTTACTTTAATTGCAAGTTGTTTAATCTTTATTAAATATTATATCTTTGCAAAATATTTGTTAATACAATTAATATAAGCGCTTTTATTAAGAAGATCTCTTTGTTTATATTACTTTTTATTAACAAATATTAATAACTTTTCAAAAAAAGTTTTTGTCTTGTATTTTTAACTTGAAATTGTAATTATAATTCTTGCAAATTTATTTAGTTTTTTAAATTGTCGAAAATCTCTTTAATAAAAGAATGTAATAACAACGTTTTTAAGACTCTTATTTCGAAACTTTTTTAAGAATTGTTAATTGCATTAACTTGCGAGTTATCTTTAATAAATCTAGAATGTTTTCTTTAGATATATTTTTTCTTGTTATAATTGTAATAAATACGCTTCTCTTATACATTCGAACTAGCTTTGTCAAAATTATGCCAAAAAAACTTTGTTATACTTTTTTGACAATTTCTTGTTGTTAAGATATTGCGAGTCTTAATTGTTAATATAATCTTTTTTAATTTATAATTATACAAATTCTTTCTAAAGTTATTGCGTAATTTTAAGAACAATTCTTAATTTAAGATTTTGTTCTTAATATTAAATTAGAAGAATAAAGCGCTCTTTATGCGTTATATTAATGCAACAAGAACGTCTTTTATCTTAAAAATTTTAATTACGTTATTTATTTTTTTACGAAAATCTCTTCTTAGATAATGCAAGAGATAATTACGTTGTTAAGGTTTAATATATTTGTCAAGATTTGTCTTTAACATCTTAATATAAACTACAAAGTTGTTAACGCTTTAAAATAAACTTTGTTTAATTTTCTTGTACTTGCAAGAAAAGACAAGACAATAATTTTCTAAATTCTTAATAAGATTAATTAGATATTATACAAATTAATTTTAGTTTTACTTGTTTATTTTATTTGTTCGTTTGTTCTTATAGTTTTTCTATTGCGTTATTAATGTATTGCAAAAATATTATTAAACTTAGCAAATCTTTAAGTTCTTTATTAAGAATTAATTTTTATTAATTTCGAAAAAGTTTCTTGCACTTCGAGTTTAATTTTTCTATTCTTTGAAGTTTTTTTTATAATAGAAATTTAACTAAGTCGATCTTATAGAACGAACGAAGCGCTATCTCTTTAATACTAATTTGTTAATTTTGTTATCGAAGTAGTCTTTGCGTAAACAACTGTTACGAGCCTAGCAGAAACGTACCGGTATAAGGAATGCGCTCAGGCGTAGTACGAGATACGATTGCCTGCATGCTCGCTCTGCTCGACGAGCGAGCAAGACGAGCAAGGTATGCTCGCTCTGCTCAACGAACGAGCAGGACGAACAAAGAAGAATCTTCTTTAATATATAGATCTTCTAAACACGACTTTCTTATGAATCGTGTTCAACTCATCTTAAGTCTTGACTTATTGTTACGACTACTAAAGCTGCAATCTCTTGTTACCAAGTGATTGCTTGCATTGCCTGAAGACGCCTACAAACCTCTTTAAAGCACAACCCTCTCTAATATCCTGAATCGTTAGATAGCAGCGTAACACTTTAAACATTCAAAAGAATGTCTGTATCAGATCAACGCGTCCCTATCTCGAGCACTAGCTTATCAGCATCACGTCGATCCTCTGTTGATGAAGACGACAAAATAAGAATCAACAAATTCGACGTCTATTATGAAGATCGAATCGATCTAAAAGACTAACTTATGCAGATGAATATCTACTTCATCTTTTATTCTGTTTTAGCAAACAAAAAAACGATTTTCGCATTCACATTTCTTAGAGGAAGAGCTCAGCACTGACTCAAGTCAAACTTACGCAAGTATCTGAAAAATCATGACAAAAATTCTCGTGCGATGTTCACGAACTTCGATAACTTCAAGAGAAAGCTTCGAAGAATCTTTGAAACATTCAACGAGAAACAAATCGCGAAAAGGGTAATTTAGCATTTAACTCAACGAATCTCTGCAGCAGAGTACGCAGCAAGATTTCAAAAATATGCCAATCTTATCGAGTGAGACGATGCCGCACTTATGACAATGTTTCGACGAGGTCTCAAGAACAATCTTAAGAACGAAATTATGCGCGATGGCAGAAGCATCAGCGATATGTTTGACCTCATCGAAGTAGTCATCAATCTCGACGACAAGCTGTATGAAAGAGCTATGAAAAAAAGATACGATTAATCTCGAGAAAGAGCAAAAACCTTCTTCGAATCAACGATCGAATATCACTCGGAAGAATCTTGTTCTAGTCAGAAATACAGTAATTCAAACTATCGTGAGCCTGCATCAATGAAACTAAATTCGATTCAATATCGTAAAGAAAAGAACCCTAGAGGAAAGCAAGATAACAAGTTAAAAACGTGTTATTCATGTGGCAAACCGAGCCACTTCGCAAGAGATTGTCGTTCAAAGAACTTGATGATTCCACGACAGATCAATGCTATGTTAAGAGAGATATTTAATAACTAGGACGACATTAGAAAGCAAATCGACACAGAGGCGAACACCCTCAAGACTGAATCGAACGACAACTACTATCTAATAGAAGACTCAGATTAGTTACAGAAAGTCCTAGATGAAACATTATCAGACACGACACTCGCATCTACGCAGAAAGTTAATCAAGCACTCAAGAAGACTATTAAATCTCACAGCTTAATCATCGACTTAGACAAAGAGTATGACTGAAAGAACTTTCACGAATGCATAGAAGACATCATGAATCATCTTAAGACTTTAGCTAGTTCATCGAAGAAAAGACAGATCAGTCAAATCGTAAACAAATGCGAGGAAGCGCTAGAAAGCGACGCCACTATAAAAAGAGATATTCTTGACGAAATCGAACAACAACTGAACAGTGTTAGTCTATCTAGACAACAGATAAAGGAAGCAAAGAAACACGAGACACTTAGTTGAACAACTTGCTACGACGACTCATGCTGAACTCATCTAGAAGAAAAAGAAGAAGCCAATTGATTCTTTAGAAAGCCAAAGTCAACAATTTAGCAACAGAAGAAAACTTAACGAAGAAGAGAGCTTGAAGCAGAAGTCGCAGCATCGAAACAGAGAAAAGTCAAAATCTTTTGATAAAGAGCATATTAGGGGAGTGCAATATGTTAGCTCAACAGCAGCAACTAAACTTAACAGCACACGCACGATGTTTTATCACATCAGTTAAGATCAATGATCGTCGATTCACCGCAATGGTCGATTCTGATGCGACAGGTAATTTTATAGTCAGAGCTCTTGTTAAGAAGAAAGATTATTCTACTCAAAAGAAGCCTGACGCTTACAATCTAGTAATTGTAGATGAAAACCCATTACTCGACGAGAATGAAAAAGTGAATAAAGAGACAAAGCCACTATCGATAGCTATTTAGCAACACCATGAGGAATTAATCTTTGATATAGTGAGAATGATTACTCACGATATCGTTTTAGAAATGTCTTGATTGAAGCAGCACAATTCAGAAGTTAACTAAAATACACGAGTACTTAGATTTGAGCGATGTGACCACGCAATTCACATTCAGCCTACGCATCGACAGCGTTCGATGATAGATAAGAGACAAAGTCGAAACTCGATCGCAAGATGCGAACTTGCATTCTTGAAAAAGAACGATCAGCATATCGAGTTCGACTCGACAAGCACTAGCAAAGATCAGCTGAGTCAAAACGTCAGAGTACGTGAAGAAATCTGCGAACCTTCTAAGAATCTTGAAATATCTAGTAAAGCGAGAGAATCGCTGAAACACATATCACGAATATATAACAGATGAGAGCACCTGTTTCAGGAAGAGAAAACGGCAAAAGCTCTATCTAAACATCAATCGTAGAACCACGAGATCAAACTTGAATCAGGCAAGAAACTCACGTTTGAACCTATTTACGCTCTATCGAAGAAAGAATTGTCAATACTTCGCAAATACCTGAAAGAAAACGAAAAGAAAGAATTTATTAAAAAATTCTAATCACGAGCAGAATACTCGATTCTCTTTACACTTAAGAAGGACGAAGAACTCCGCTTATGTGTCGATTATCGAAAACTGAACGACATAACGATCAAGAATCGATATTCACTATCAAATATCAGCGAGCTTCAGAATCGATTATTCGAAGTTAAGTACTTCATTAAACTGAACTTACGAGAAGCGTATAACCAGATTAGAATGAAGACGAGAGAAGAGTGAAAAACAGCTTTTCGTACACGATATGAACTTTACGAATACATGGTAATGTCGTTTGAGCTCACCAACGCCCCGACAACATGTCAGAAAATGATCAATGATGCGCTACGACAATATTTGAATATATTTGTCATAGCATATCTGAACGACATCATGATATACTCAACCACGCTGAAGAAACATGTGCAGCATGTTTCTCAGATATTGAAATGTTTGAACGAAAGAAATCTACGTCTCAAATCAAAGAAATGTGAATTTCATCGAGAGAAAGTTAACTTTCTAGAATTCGTTGTAGAACGACATGAAATTCGAATGAACTCAGAAAAAATCAAGGCAGTTAAAGAATAATTAACATCAATCGATGTCAAAAACATTTAGGCCTTCATAGAATTTGTTCAGTACAATAGAAAGTTCATCAAGAACTTCTTAAGAAGATCGATACCACTAACAAATCTAACAAGAAAAGACATATCTTAGAAATGAAAATCAAACGAAGAAACAGCATTTCAAAGATTGAAAGAAGAGTGCTTGAAGAAATCAGTACTTAAGATGTTCGATTTCAAGAAATCAGAACAAATGAAAACAGACGCATCAGATCTAGTTATCGATGCATGCTTCAGTCAGTTATATGAAGACATGTGGCACTCAGTGACATACTACTTCAGAAAACTCTTGTTAGCGAAACAGAATTACGACATTCATGACAAGAAACTACTTGCAATAGTAGCAGTTCTTGAAGCATGAAGAGTATATACAGAGAAAGCATCAGAGCTCACGATTCTAACAGATCATAAGAACTTGTTACATTTCACCACGATCAAAGAACTCAACAGAAGACAAGTGCGATGATTCGAGAAGCTAGAACAATACAAGTTCAAGATACTGTATATCTTAGAAAAAGAAAATGGCAAAGCAGACGCACTTAGCAGGCGAAGTGATCATATGAAAACGAAGAAATCGTTCAATCACAGTATACTCAAGATCAACAACGACGAATCACTATTAATTAATAAGCATGAGCTAAACGCAACCTTACGAATCCTAAGAGACGAGTCAGAAGAGTTTCTCATCAAGAAAGAAAAGCTTCAAATATCAATCAACAAAATCGACGAATGTATAAAAGAGCATCATGACGAATCACTGCAAGAACATTTAGAGATGATCAAAACACTTCAGTTTTTGCGTCAGCATTGTTAGTTTTTCAACATGAGGCAAGCTGTCAAGACATATGTTAAACGATGTCTTAGTTGTTAGCAGAACAAACATGATACACATGCGAGCTATGACGAAATTCAATATTAGGAATTATCTGAATCGTCATGAGATGAAGTCACGATAAACTTTATTATTAAGTTGCCTAAGTCGACGAACTTAGCAACTGAAGACAGATATGATTCGATACTAGTAATGATTGACAAACTTATCAAGTACTCACATATCATCGCATGCAAAGAGAAGTTCACAGCAGAACAACTAAAATACATTGTATTGAATCGATTGATACGATATCACGATATACTCAAAGGACTAATTAGTGACAGAGACAAGCTCTTCACGTCTAACTATTAAAAGACATTGATATCAATGTTAGAAACGAGACTTAGAATGTCCACTGCCTATTATCTGGTCACGAATGATTAAATAGAGCGAACAAATTAGAGTCTGAAGCAGTATCTGAGACACTATGTCAACAATATTTAGAACAACTGAGTATTACTTTTATCTATGACACAGCTAACTCTAAACGCGAAGATTTTAGATATCACAAAGATGACGCCTTTCTTCGCCAACTTTAAAAAGAAATCAAATCTCTTTAATCAAGAAAGAAAGCACCTGGCAGCTCAGTCAGCCATCGAAAGAATAGCGACACTAAAAAAGATACACGATAACATCTCATTGATGCAAACACGATCGACCAGATATCAGAACAAGAAACGAAAAATGACATCTCAACTAAAAGAGAGAAATAAGATGTATCTTCTAACGAAAAACCTAAAAATCAAAAAGAAAAGCAAGAAGCTCGATCACGTCAAGGTCAAATCATTTTTTATTAAAGCAGTCAGAGGATCGATCAATTACGAACTTGATCTATCTAAGGACGTCAGAGTGTTTTTAGTATTTTATATATCATTGTTGAAATCAGTCGACCCCAGTACGCCTATACAGGAAACATTTCACTATAAATCACAAGAAAAAAATCGATTCGAAGTGGAAGAGATTCTGAAAAAGAAAAATCAGCAATATCTTGTCAAGTGAAAAGAATATTCTACGACGAAGAACACGTGAAAACCTGAGGAAAATCTCGACGACTGCGACGATCTCATTTAGAAGTTTCATCAAAATCGAACGAATCAGCGATCAAGAGCAATTAGTTCAAAGAATTCGAAAATTGAAACTGCTCGAAGAAAACATCGAAGAGAAGCTCAGAAGTTTTAGGCAATGAGATCTTCTTCTTGTTCTTCAACGTGTCGATGACATTTCATTTCGAGAGCACCATCTCTTTCTTCTTATTCTTCAGTTGGCGCAATTGATGTTTTAATCGATAGAGCTTAGCCTTCATCTCACGAATCGCATCGCGTACGCGAAATCGCTTCTTATGAATTCGACGAAGTTTAGCTGGCGAGATCGTCAGGTCACAGAGCTTGCTCGCCTTCACACAACAGATACACTTCTTCGACGTCTCATCAAGAATACAAGTCTTTCTTAGCGAAGAACAGCGCTTACAGGGACGCATCGCAAGTGAAAGAGAATCGACGAAATTAAGTAAATCTTTCTTGCGTTTGAAGGAATTACGATCGTTGATTTTGCGCGAAGGCATTGGAACGAATGCTTTTGAGACGAAAGCTTAAGAAAGAAGAAATAGTGTTACGAGCCTAGCAGAAACGTATCGATATAAGAAATGCGCTCAGGCGTAGTACGAGATACGATTGCCTGCATGCTCGCTCTGCTCGACGAACGAGCAAGACGAGCAAGATATGCTCGCTTTGCTCGACGAGCGAGCAAGACGAGCAAGATATGCTCGCTCTGCTCGACGAACGAGCAGAACGAGCAAAGAAGAATCTCCTTTAGTATATAGATCTCCTAAACACGACTTCCTTATAAATCGTGTTCAACTCATTTTAAGTCTTGACTTATTGTTACGACTACTAAAGCTGCAATCTCTTGTTACCAAGTGATTGCTTGCATTGCCTGAAGACGTCTACAGACCTCTCCAAAGCACAACCCTCTCTAATATCCTGGACCGCCAGATAGCAGCGTAACAACAACGTAAAATTGTTGCTTTAATCTTGTTTTTACAAAGTAACTTTAAGAGAAATTTGTTTCTTACTTAAGCAATGCAAAGCTTTTACTTTGTTTAAAACTTATATTTCTTTGTTTTCTTTTTAATTAGAAACTTTTTATAGTCGATATCTTTGTTAAATTGCAACAACTATATAGTATTGTTATTTTGCAAGACTTCTTCTTATAATATAATATAGATTCTCGTAGTATTGTTGAAGACAAATTAATTATTTGTATTTTTGTCGTTTTAAGAGCGTTAGAACGTTGTTTATCTCTTGTTTATCTTTAAATTTTATCTTGTATTGCGTATCAAATTAACTACTTTGTCTAATATGATCGTTGGGTCAAGTCGAACACTTTTTTCTTAACTCAATTTACTCTCTTGGGCCTCATAGGATTGAACCAAGATTAAGGCGCGAACTCGACTCTAGAACTGGATTTCGTTAAGTTAATGCCAAGAACTTAAGTCAACTTCGTCGCGTTAACATTCGTTTATTTTATCTTATCTTATCTTATTTTATTTATGCGCTAACTCGATTAAGCTAGCGCAAAATTCATATTAACTCGATTGAACTAACGCAAAATTCACACTAATCGCATATGATTAGCGCGTCACGTGACGTTACGTGATCGAGTAAGTTAAGTTAAACACTTGACGCGCATTCTTCGTTTATCTCATCCTATTAAGCTAGGAAATTTGCTTAACTCTAGGATCAAGATTGGGCAAGTTAACTCATTTGAATTAAAACTCGACCCAACGATCACACTAATTTTGTCGAATAATTGCTTATAAAGATTAAGACAAATTAATATTGTAAGATTATATATAAATATATAACAAGACGTTGCTATATCGACGCATTAAAGATAAGACTATATAGTACATAGAATTGCTATTTAGAGGAACATCAATTTGTAAAAAATTTAAGAGAAAATTCTTAAAAAGAAAACTCTATACAATGTTAAGTCGCTACTACAATAACTTAACACTAATAATATGTTTGTTAATTATTAAGAACTAATATTACATTCGCTTAAAGACAAGATCTTCTTAACAACTTTGTTTGTTAATAATTCGCAATTTTCTTAAGTATTAAAAGCAACATTTATAAGTATATCTAAACAAATTAACACTATATTGTAAAGAGAAATAAAGCGTTAACGTATTTAATATTATAATATTACGTTTCTTGAAGCAAAAGTTAATTAGTCGAAAAAAAGAACAATTTATAGATTTTTAGAGTAAACAACTTTGCATTGTCTAACAAGCAAATATAATTAATTACACAATAAAGCAATTAATGTTCTTTAACAAGTTCTTGTTTAAATTGATAACAAAATAACAATATATAACGTACAAGTTTATTAAAACAAATATTAGATAATGTTAGAATATTAAAAGAGATAATATATATAACGTATTGTTTGTTTATATTGTAAACAATTATCTATTATATATTAATATTAAGAAAAACTATTACAATAACAAGAAGCTTTATTAATAAATTGTTAATAAACTTCTATTTTATTGCAACGTCTATTTAGAGTTGCGAAGTATAATTTACTTAAATAAGATTTCTATTTATATTAATGCTTGTATACAACAAACAATTAAAGCGAAAAAAAGTCTAATTTGTTATCTATTTTCGTATTTATCGAATTACAATTTTATCGAGCTTACGTTTAATATTCTTAAGACTTAAATATAACAATATTGACAAAGTTTGCGATTTTAATTTTAAGATAACCTTAAGAACTTTTTGCAATACATTGTTAACGTATTCGAATATAATAGATTTGCGAAGAAGTATTACAAATATATATACAACAAATAATATAAATTTAAGAATAATTACAAGGCTTTGCAAAGAAATCTAAATGCTTAATCGAGACAAAAGCAATAGTATCGAAGAAAACATATCAAATTGCGTATAAAATAGACGTTAAATTTAATATATCTTTGCTCTATTAATAAATAGAACAATATAATTTAAGAAAACAAATAATGTTTAAACTAGCACTTGATATAGCAATGCAATAAATCTTTTTATCGATTAATATATTCTCTTTCTTGCATGTTAGATAAGATAATGTTTGTTTCTATATCAAAATAATTGCAAAATCTATGCTCTTCTTGTGTTGCTAGTAGAGATAATATTTTAGTAGATTTATATTTCGAATTAGCATCTCTTCTTTTGTAAGTACTATCGCAATTAGTGCATTTATATAAATTTATTAATTACAACAATATTTACGTTTTTGTCTATATAAACAAGCAATATGTTGTCGATTCAACTTTATTAGATGCTACTATTTCTATTAATAAATGCTATAAATCTCTTAAGATTTGCACGAGAACAAGATTCTTTTTAAATAATAAGCAAAATTAAATCTCGCAAGATATAAGAGATACAAATATATCGAATATATCTATTTAATTAGCATTTATTTCTAATAATTTAATAATTAGTAAATATATTTAATAACAATATTAAATGTATCGATTAATTATCGAACTATTTTTATTATTGTAAATGTTCTTTAGACAAACAATACGTTAACAATTCGAAATTGTTAGATATTGCTAATTTAATTAATATAATACTATAGATATTTTAATATTTGCATCGAAACAAGATGTATTTTAGATAATAAGCAAGAATAATTCTTGCGAGATATAGAAGATATAAGAATTGCAAATTGAATTACTATCTATTTATCTTCGTCTTATATGTAAAAATAAAGTTTGCATTTACATTAAAAACAAATCAAGAACAAGTATATTCTTATAGAATATAAGAAAATGCAATTAACAAATTAAAATGTTGAAATTATCTTAATAGAAGCTTTAAATTGATTTCGAAAACGCGTTTAGTCTAATATCTAGTTAAATATTATTCTTTTACTTATTATTCTTCTTCTTGTTTTAATTATTCTTGTCATATTTATTTTTTTCGTTCTTCTTATTATTGTTTTTCGCAAACAATTTAAAAGACAATCTTAAAAACAATTTAGAAAACAATTTAAAAGTTATAATAGAAGATAAAGCAATAGACAAAGCAATAGACGAGTTTCGTTAACAAATATTGCGTTAATTATATTGTCGAATTATCTATAACAATCTATATATAATTTTGAATTAATAAACATTTGCTTTAAAGTTAATAATTAAGAGATCAAATAATTCTAAATTAATAATTACTCGATATTAACGTAAATGTTCGTCTTTTATTATTATGTAATTCTTTAACTTAAATATTTGTCTTCTTATAATATTTCTAGTCTTAATAAGATAGACATAATTTTTCGAGTAATTTGTAATTATCTTTTAATCTTTTAATCTTGTTATAATGTCTCTCTTCTCTATCTTTAAATTAACAAAATTGCTAAATCGATTTATAAACAAAGAATATTAATATTGTGCTAATATTAAAGCAACAATAGAAGCAATAAACGCTCTAGAAAGAGACGAATCAAATATAAATTTTTAATTAATTGTTCAAGAGATTTAATATTTGATTTTTGTTTAATCTAAACAATTGTTACTCGACTAGTGTAATCGTTAAATTGAATCAAACACTTTTTTTTTAACTTAACTCATTCTCTTGAATCTTGTAGAATTAAGTCAAGATTAAGACGCGAATCTAATCTTAGAGTCGAGTTTCGTCAAGTTAATGCCAAGAACTTAAGCTAACTTCGTCGCGTTAACATTCGCTTATTTTATCTTATTTTATTTATGCGCTAACTCGATTAAGCTAGCGCAGAATTCATGCTAATTGTATATGATTAGCGCGTTACGTAACATTATATAATCGAACGAGTTAAATTAAGTACTTAACGTGCATTCTTTGCTCGTTCTACTTTGTTAAACTAGGAAATTTGCCTAACTCTAGAATCAAGATTGAGCGAGTTAACTCAATTGAGTTGAAATTCAATCCAACGAATACGCTATACTCGATTAATAGATAATGTAAATTTATTTCTTTACTTTTAAAAATTACAAATTAAGAAAAAAGAAGCATTAACAAAGACGTACTTTACTTTGCTAAATATATAATTAATTTACTACTTTATTTGCGAATTTGTAAGTTTATAATAACAATTGTTATTTATTTAACATATATTATATCTATTAAAGCAAGCATTATTGTTATATTATTATTTTTCGATTAAGATTTTGCGATAATTGTCAAATTGTTTTTTGCAATCTTGTCTTTTTGTTATTTGCTTCTTCTATTGTACAACTGAAGTTTAATAACAATATAATAATTTTAAATAAGAGCGTCAATTAACAATAAATAATAAATTAATTGTTATTGTTTCGATTAAATTTATCGATTGTCTTAACAATAATCTTCAATTTATAATTAGAAAAGCATTGTTATTTCGATATTAATATTAATATTATTTTATTATGTCAAACATTTATCGAAATGCAAGATAATATTATCTTCTATATTTTGCTTTTGTTATTATCGAATTTAATATTAATAATAACAAAGATTAAATTGTTAACGTGCTATTCTAATATTTGCTTCTCTAGTTTTAACTCTAGAATCTTCGTATTAAATTGATTTTTTATTCAATTATTAATATTAATACTAGAGAATATCTTTTTGAATTATTTAATGCAAGAATTGAAGCAATTTACAATACGTAAAGAGATTTTAACGCGAAAAAAATATTGTTGTTCTAATTACTTTTAATAATTGTTCTTTTCTTGTTTTTCTTGTTTCTTATTTGAATTATTCGATATCTTTGTATTGCTTGTTCGAGACAACAACAATGCAAAAATTTATTTTTCTCGTTACTTTTTAAGAGCTTTACAAGCATTTGTTTAATTCTTGTTTGCTTTTATTATAAATCAACTAATTTCAATTCTCTTTATTATATTAAATAAATCTTATATTATTCTTATTAATTTCGACAATTATATACGAGACAATTGCTAGTTTATTTTATTCTTGTATCTTTTCTTTAAGATTAAGATTCGAATTGTATAACGTAATAATATGGAAATTTGCGAGAAAGATACAATAAATCGATTGTAATTACAATTATTATTAATAAACAAATTGTTTAAATTTACTTGTTAATTAGTTGATTAATCTTTTGTCGATAAATCTTTTGTCAATAGAACGAAAGCAAATAAATCAAAAGAAGAACATTCTCGTTTCGAGAGATAGATCGAGCTAATAGAAATCAAGATATTTATTAGATTTTATAAATCTTATAGATCTATCTATTCTACGTATTTAAATTAGTATTGTCGAGACAAAATCTACTTGAAGAGCTTGTTTTGTTTTCTTAAAGTTCGACAAAGTTGCGAAATCTTTATTGAGCTAAACTACGTCTTGACGCATAAAGTTTTAATATTCGCGATGCGCATAAACGTTTGCAATTGCGTTAAATCTTTACGTTTTTCGCTTTAAACATTAGATTTTGTCAATTCGAACAAACTTTACTTTTAAGACAAATCTAATAGATCAAGAGAACGTGTGCGCATCTCACGTAGACAAATCATAATTGTTATATAGAATAGACGCATTCACGAGCGCAATGTTAGAGAATGCCAAGATCGTCTCTCGCAAAGCTTGGCTTAAATCTCTAGATTCTTGCAAGTAATGCAAGATTCACAAGCTCTAATCTTGATCTCGTACAAAGCCCAAATATTAGTAATAGAAAACTACGACTTTTGTTATAATAGATCTAGGTACATCTAGAATTAAAGTTAGGATTTGCCAAATGCGAATAAAGAATTAGAAGAAGAAGAAAAATTAGAAGAAGAAGAAGAATCAAAAGAAGAAGAAGAATTAAAAGAAAAAAAAGATAAATAAAATAAAGATAAATCGAATGCAAAAGTAATAAAAGAAAAATCAAAAACACAACAATGATAATTAGTCTTCAATTGACAAATTCGTCTTTGCATTTTCTTCTTTATTCGTCGATCTTTTGTTACATTTAGTAGCAATTGCGTCGCAATTTTATTTTGATTTTTGCAACAAATATTTGTAATCTTTTTGATAACAATCTATTGTTTATTAGATATAACGACGACGAAGAAGTAATATAAACGAGATAGAGACAATAAGATTGTAGAGTAAATATAGAAACACTAGAATTTGACTAATATTTACGAATTTAGACTTTATTGAAGATTAATTGACTGCATTTGATGCTCTTAGATAATCTACATACAAATTTAAGTAATGTGATCGAAAATCTAAAAATAAGATCAAGGGACGACAATCCTTGTGAAAGCGCTAACTTGCCTCAGGTTCGTATATTCGACCAATCTGCCCACATAGTTTACGCCAGGTATCTTATTAGATAGACGCAATCACTTTACCGATCACATCTGCATTAGTCCATTGATCCTTAACATGAATGAAGATTTCCTTGTAGTAGGAAAGACTGATTTTCTAGACCGATAATAGATGCGAATGAATCCAAATAGCAACAATATGACTTCTCATCTTGAGTACTATCTTACTATATCAAGAGTGCAAGAAATTGAGAGATTCCTTTTCTATACTCTAGTTATCTCCTATCTTCTCTACAATTAATCTTGGAAGCATGTCGATCGTAATAGACGAATTTATAGCCGCTAAGCATCCGGTACCGGACTCTCATACCGAACGTTGGTCTACATATACCTGAGAGCTCTTGAACTGGTCCCGACTAATCGTGGAACGCAGGGCCATGCCATAATTCAGATACTGTGATTGTCACTTGGGATGGACTAGATGATCCACGAGATCCATTCAATTGGCCTCTGCGGAAGAAATGGTTGGCAATCGGACTTGGTCTTTTTGCGAGCTTCATTTCTTCCATGAACGGTACCATCATTTCCGTCGCCCACAGCGCCATCAATGAGGAATTTCACGTCTTCGATGCGAGGTTTCCTCATTCCTACTGGCCAATCACTTCCTGGGGAGTGGGGGGCGCCCTGTTCCCTCTTATCTTGTTTCCTGCTATGGAGGATTTCGGCGTTCGACCCGTGTTTCTCATCACTTATCTCTGCTTCGTCTGCCTTCTGATCCCAATCGGCCTGGCTCAAAACTTTGCAACACTTATCGTGGCCCGATTCTTTAGCGGTGGGTGTGTTCAGCTTCTAAGTAATGCCGTCGCTGGCATCATATCGAATGTTTTTCAAGGAGATCGAGCCCGCAGTGTACCGATCAGTCTTTACGTCACGACATATCTTGCTTCTACGAGTATGGGCCCAGTGATTGGATCCTCTATACTTCAGTTCCTTTCTTGGCGTTGGATTGGTTACATCGAATTGATCTGGACCGGCGCCTTTTTCCCCATCTTCATCGTCGGTCTTCCCGAGAGCCGTGGTTCAGCCATCCTGCTAGCCAAGGCCAAACAATTGCGTCACGAGGGAAAGAAGGCGTACACGGTAGAGGAGCTCAATCATACACCAATCTTTCTGGCTGTTATCAAGAGCGTGCAACGGCCTCTGTACATGCTCTGTACGGAACCGGTGGTCTTTGTTGCTACTCTTCGGGCCGCCTTTAGCCTCGGAACAATCTACCTCTTCACTCAATCTGTCGAGCAAGTGTATGGAGAGCTCTACGGTTGGAACGCCCTACAGGCGGGATACGTCCAGTTTGCTATTGTCATTGGGGAAGTCCTTGGCTGCGGACTTTGCGTGTTCACCAACCGCTGGTACTACGCCTCTGCTGCCCGGAACACCGAAGTTCCAGGTACGCCTATTCCTGAGGCGAGGTTGTATCCATCAGTCATTGGCGGATTCTTTGGTGTCACCGGCGGCATGTTCATGTATGGATGGACATCATACTCCACCATACATTGGATGGCACCGACCGTCGGCTTGGCGATGGTGGGATTCGGAACCACCGCGGTCGTGGTGAGCATTGCCAACTATCTGATCGATGCATACAGCAAGTATGCGGCGAGCGCTCTTGGGGCTGTTGGCTTGGTTGAGAACACTTCCCTCGCTTTTCTCCCTCTTGCTGCGACGGCCATGTATAGTGGTCTCGGATATCAATGGGCGAGCTCGCTCCTCGCGTTCGTGTCTTTGGCACTCGTGGCTACCCCGTTTGCGGTCCTCCAGTGGGGGGAGGAGATCAGATCTCGCAGTCCGTTTATGAAAGAGGCCATTATAGACCGGCGAAGGGACAGCATTGCAGCAGTCAGCGCATGATGGAGCCAGTCATTAACAATATTCGATTCTGTCTGACCGGCCAAATCTCCGGTCACCTTAATAGATTACACCACTTCCCAGCGATAGATCATATAAATCTTATCTTCTATAGGATGCAACAATTCTCTTCATCCGATAGATCATATGCCTTATCCACTTCCCTAACATATTCCTTACCAAACTTCTACAGCAGCTTATTTCCTGATTTCAAAATCAAGAGTACAACCCATCCGCTATCCCCATCAATCAAGCCTTAGCAAAGAATAGCATCCACCCTTCCATCAACTGCCACTTGCAGAAGCTCCATCACCACTTGTCACTTATGCGCTCCTACACGCCCGACTTAAAACATACCTCAAACGCCGAATTAACAGCAAACCATGCATCCACCTATAAGATGACCATCAGACTCGCTCTACCATGAAGCCAACTGCTCGTAGAACATATCTAAAAACCGATACCAGGTCTAAAGCATCTCATCTCAGCTCAGTGTGCATCCCAGAGATAGCCCAGCTCTTCTCATCCTGCCAGACTCTAGTGAGATATGAATTCCCATACCAGTTCCGTAGTGTCCTACCTCGCGAGCTCCTCTACGGTGGATACCGATGCGGATCAGGAGACTCGCCGTTATTGGTCATACGGTACCCACTATTTACAGCCATTTTCTACCCAGAGAGTTACAAACAAATCCTTGATGACTTCCAAATCAAAAGAAACCAACTAAGTCGATGAGATTCCGGCGCGAAATACACCTCGCGACGACGGTTTCGCACCATCTACATCTCACCTCGACTTCCCACTTCCCCTTTTCCGGCTCATACAGCTCTCAAACCTTCCCTAAATTAATCTCCGGATCGTTACGCTTCACTTCGAGCGAGGCTACCCCGTTCACCATTACCAATGCCACATACACAACCCTCTTATCCTCCTCGACCAAGATCCTCACCAAACCCCCCCTGCGCAGTTTTCGCCACACTCAACAAGAACACCGGTGCAAACGGCTGATTTCATATTCACGTCCGAAGTGACGAACAACGCCGGAAGCGCAGCGCATCGCTCTTTCCCAAAAAATTGAAGGTGTGGGATCAGCACGCGGGCAGTCGTAGGTTCGGGATTGTGAAGTCATAGAAGATATCCTACTCGGGATACTCGCCGAACTTGCCGACTCTATGTGGCACAGGATTGTCGAGCATGGCTTCTGGGGCATCCATGTCGGTGACGGCGCGGGCGAGGGCAGTAGGGGATCAGCGGAGGACGTCACGTCGGCGGTGGAGGTGTGGTTGTGGCGGAGGGGACGGCGGAGGTGAGAAATGAGGCGTCCCGGTCCAGGGTGGGAATTAGGAGGGGGAGAATGGGAGGGATGTGTGTGAAGAGGGTTGTGGGTGAAGAAGGTGGGCGGTAGGCGAATCGATTACAGGGTTAGAGCGGATGACGATGAGGGAGCCTGCTGAGGCTGGTAGGATTGAGAAAGCTTGATATATTTAAGATGGGTCGCAGGAAGTCAGTATTCGATAGAGTTGAGGGCGTACAAGAGGGGGGCTCGAGCATCGGAGCTAGTTTGCTTAGATGTGTTATGTGTTTGCTGTCAGCGTAGGGTAAAGTCGAGAGCAAGAGGAGCGGGTTGCCCACAGGTTTGACGGGTTGACGGTCTGCAGTTCCCCATCTGGACGTGGGTATCTGACTAGCATGGAACAACGTCGACGCTGTATAGAGAACGACAGCGGCACTGTGTCCTGTTTCGACTGCTCCGCATGACACATGACGCAGAGATATTCCCTGCTAAGTATCTTCCGTCTATTCGTCCGTTCGCTTATCTCAAGCATGCCAAATTTCGGACATACCGATTATTCTAGTCCTTGAGATGTACTAGTAAGCCAATCTTGCAATCGTCCTCCTCAAAAATCTTGCTCTTTTTCTTCCATGCTTTCTCAAGGGTGCGGAGAAATAATTCCCAATCGTCGTAATTACCTCTGCGCATGAGCTGCCTCGCTTCAACCCAGGTATATGTCGCCGATACCATATCAAAGTCGCTTGCAGTCTTACCTTTCAAGTAACCCATGGTGACCAGCTCCTCGAACAGAGTGTCTAGGGTCTCAAACAACTTCTTGTGAGTAGGACACTTTCTGAAGGGGACGTGGACCGGAGCTAGGGCGGGTTGATTGCTCGCGGACACGAGAAGCGTTGTAGCGGCTATCTCGGATGAGGAAAGGACATTCGTTGTCGTTGTGGAAGTCTTCTCGTCAGTACATTCAGGGCGAGTTGACCTAGTGGAGAGAACTTCGACTTCACTGCTGGACTCGTGAGTAGGGGTGGCGACCGGATCTGTTGGCACGGTGGTACGTCTAAGTCGTTTAGCTTGTATGATTGGACGGTCGTCATCACTGGACTCGACGTATACATTTCTGGGCACAGCAGGGCTTTTCCTGCGAGAGCTTGGACGGCGCTTGCTGCTCGTAGTATGCAGGATCGGTTCCACATCTGACGCAGCTTCAAAGTTGCCGTCCTTCGACACTTGGCCACTTGCTCCTTCTCCTGTAACCTGAACCTCATGCGCTTTTAGTATTGCGTAGATATGCCGGCGCTGGGTTTGCTTCTGGTAGTGCAAAGGAAATTTGCTGTATCTGAACTCATCATGCCACAAAATGTTGAGTTGATCTTCTGTATGCTTTATCCCTTGGTGGTCGTAGAAATTGGATCGGTATGAGTTCAACTTCCCAAAGAACTTGGTGATGGAGAGCCAAGCGTCATTACCATCGTTACCGGAAGTACCAACCAGGAGGGTGTGCGGTTTGCGCGGATGGAAGGTATAGCTGTGTTTGGACGTTGATAGGGATCGGGGGGACTTGTGGTCGATTGTAGTATTGTCTTCGTTTGCGTATGCGGAAGCAGATTCAGAGCCCGAATCCGAATCGGAGTCGTCAGGAGTCATCAAAGGATCTTCGTGTGGCACTGAATCTAGGTCAGGACTGGGGATCAGAGATATTTGTGAATATGGTCTCACCAATTGTCGCTACCTGTCCACCCCATAGAATATCATCACTCGTGTCCGAGTCTCCAAGATTATGCTGCTGCCACAGAGCATGTGCCTTTCTCACATCTTTTATATGCACGCCCTCAAAGCGTGTCTTCATATATTCGTATACTGCGTCACCGGCTTGATTTTCGATAACCCGCTGGTGGCTCAATATGGCGTCGTAGATTTTCTGCTCCGTCACTAATTGCCCTCCGTTCTTCATGGTCCAACGGCGTTTCGAGGCATGCCACCGGTAATGTTCCTGAATATACGCATGCTGTTTGGAGGAGATGCCATTGACATCTTGTCGCCGTTTAGGTCCGGATGGTGAATTGACACTTAGGAAGTGACCAGGAGCATTGCCTTCACGAAGATAAGCGTCGAATTCGGCTCGGGCGTCTGAAAGTTGCTTGGGAGGTTTACGGTCCCCATCAGTGGCGGTGGTCTCGATGGGCAAGCCACCCTGGGTGGAGGACGCTTCGTTAATAAGGTGGGGGGATGTAGGCATCTTCGTCGAGCTTATCGACAGGAGATTGCCAAGAAGCCTCGCCTGATGTCGTGAATGCTCTACCACCCCAATTTTGTGACGTTGTGAAAGAAGGGATACAGAGCTATATTGGTGATGAGGAAGGTCAGGGATCTAATTCATCTTGTTGAAGCACTTTGGATCGATGTGACGGAATACGATTGATGTCGAGTCGCGCGTCGCGGCGGACATCACTAGCGCGTCAAGCGCGTGTCCTGGCCAACCACGATCCCTGTACCTACATCCGTCTTCTGCAAAGCAAAGGAATCATCGTGGGTGTTCGAAGTCTAGTCACAGACTTCGATGCCTAGTTGGTGTGTGATATAGGACGACCGATGTTAAGTCGGACTGTAGATCAATCCTCGACATTTGCTCCATGGAAACTTCTGATCAATGATTCTGGCTTCATTATCTGAGTTGCCCTTGCCGAGAGGCATTTGTCGTCACGATGGTGCAGACTGTGCTGATCCAGCTCGAAACTTGCTCCCACTAGATTCAAGCATGCTACACCCCAGGGATCGGGCTGCCCGTCCAGAACTCGAAGAATTGCAAGGCTGCCATTAGGATAAAAGACCGATATCCAATCGAGTCTCAGCTTCTTCGCTTCTCTGTAAGACAGATTGTCGCTAGATCGGGCGCTTCTTCGTCGAATGTATACGCTCTCCCTCCACTCATGATCTCGATACCCTGCCCTTCCCAGCCCCGCTTGATTTATCTCATTCCTCACACGGACACGACGCTTAACTTCGCGAAGCGTAGTGGCCAAGATATCTTTGGCTCGACGACTGCCAGCTCCTAGCCGATGAGTTTTAGGGTTCAAGCTTGAATAGCCACCACACGCTGTTGATTAGATCGAGAGAGATGACGTTCCTTGACCCGAAGGCGCTCCGGGAGCAACCGTTCCAAACGAGGCCAGAACGAATGACTGATTGAAGCCCGTGACGATTGTTCGACACTGACCGACGTTCGGCATGATGCCTGCAACCCCCAAAGATTGCTACCCTTCCATGGCGGTTCATGACGTGGTTCTGGAGATATCTAGAGCGACCGTAGCACGGCCACAGTTGAGAAAGCAGCAGACTAGCGATGTACTTTGTCGGGTTTGGGATCCGAGATCCGAGCGAGAGGACTAATCTGTAACATGAAAGCGCATGTGCAATGAGCATGTCAAACCCAGAGTCCTCAATCAACTTTCTATGACACTCCTTGGCCGGGAAAGAGTCTTTACTTCGCAAAGCAGATTGTCCTTGCAGCGACGTGGCGTCTTGCTATCAGCTGGGTAATGGCACCGGTAGGCACGACAGAACCAATGCTTCGTGATTGACGCACAGCCTGCAGCGGTCCCCGAACCCACTACTACGATACATGTAGGCATCCGCGGCGCCGTATCGCTAATCTCGCTCCAATGCTCCAGTCCTATGTAGCTGACGCATGTCAATGCTGGAGGACCGCGATGTTAATCCTCGTGAGCTAGTCGCGAGCAGATTGTCTTTAGATTAATTTAGATCTATTAAGATTCAGCAATAACGTAGTAACATGCTCAGAACGGGGGTCTCCAATGACGTGGAATAGAATGTGATATGGTGAGGCGACACAAAGAGCATCACCGCTCTTGGGGACTTTTCAATCGCCCATGCTTGGCGCCAAGATTAGCATACCGTTTTGAGTACCCTAATTCATGCATCCGCAGCGCTACAACCAGTTTCAACAGCACGGCCCTAGTGTCTATTGAGGGACGGGTAACGTGGCATGATGAGGTCGTGGAGCTGCGAACACGAAAACCGGAAAGGATGCGCAACAATCAATCTTGCTACCTAGGAATTGTTAATTCTGCTTAGGCGGAATTTGCTCACTGATTGAAACCGTGGCACAGCCCAATCGACACATGCAAGGCTGGACTGACCATTTTGCATCCCGAGAGGTCAGTCACTGTTTGCCCGGTGCTGGCCGGGTGGCCTAGATGTGACCCTGCGCGCATGCTGGGTCGCAAAAAAGAGAAATTATGGCGATGGCCTCAAGCGTCCATGGGGAGCTGCGGAAGCTCGACGATCTATATCGTGTCAAGGCTGATCTCGAGCAATTGCCGTATTATCTACGGTTCCATCCACAGACCACTAGGCACTTCAGAGATCTTATTGAAGAGACTGTAGTCTCCCTAGCCAGATGCGCGGATCGGAGACTGCCCGGAACACCCCAAGACAACATGATTGAGAATATCCTGGACTTGAGACGGCGCTGGTTGGGCTCTGGGCCGCTTGAGTTTCAGGCCAATAGCAGGTGCTTAAGCCAGCTTGATAGCATTGTTATAAATGAATTGAAGCGCTTGAGTGAGTGCACCACCTATTTGCTGTGCCTGTGCAGAACATCTCTAAAGACACTCAAAGAGACGATTTATGTTTGCTGCAGGTCACGGGTTTTCAGGCTCTTGTATCAACTTGGGAGTCGTGCTAATTCTGTTTGATCCTAGAGTCTTCTAATAACTTTACCTCCATTGAGTTGTTACGCTTCACAAACCTCAGGAGGGCAGTAGCGAGCTCTAGCCTTTATTCGACTGGTCTTGACGAATTGATCGAGGTGATTCTGGAGAATTTGGTGAAGCAGACGATAGAAAGTAATAGGGTGAGGGCTGCTACTTCTTCCGTATAGAAATCTCTGTTATAAATAGTCTCTGATCTTAAAACAGGCTGAAGAACCGTTACCCCCATATACGAGTTCAGCCGCCTGATCAGATCCACCCTCCGGCTAGCCAATCGATACTGCAGACTTAGAAGAGACGGAAGTTCTCATTTTCGGTCGAAAAGATCCTGGCCATGACCAAAGTGCAATACGATAAGGTACTGGCTGATCAATATGGCATCGAATGATAGCATCAAGGACCGAAGGGTTTCGTGCCTCTGGCGCACAGACTTGCCAGAGAGACAGGTCACTACCTGCAAGGCTCAAGACGGCAATCAAGAGCATCCCGCAAGCCCTGCAGCAGATGACAGGAACCAATCTGGGGCATCAAGTCCACAAGGAACCCTGCATCATACATATCTCGATGCTCTTGGGTCATATCCATGGTCGACATGGGGAACAGGCCCCGTTTTTAAAGCTCCTCGAAAACTCCAATTCTGTGCGGCTTGCCTGCAGGCTTGGCTCAATCGTGAGACGAGACCGTGCTCGAATAATGTCGCCCTCTACTAGTACAACAACAGGCGACGATTGCAATACTAGGCGCCTCGTCCTTCTCTTTGCGCGACCTGAGCGATTCGCCCACTTCCGACCTTACATTGGTCCCCCTACTCCAATGCGGAGAGACGGAGAAACGGAGAAACGGAGCAATCGCGTCAAACTCCGTACTGGCTGGCTTTGCAACATGTGGTTCTGCGAGAACAAGTACGTACTAGTTACCCCGTACAGTAGAGTATGTTCAACTACACAAGCCACCCGCGCGCTTTGGGACCAAGGTGTCGCTGCGGGAGTTGCCGAGACAGATTTGCCGGCATTTGGTCGCCTCACTTGCCGCCCGGCTGCTGGGACTTCTCGCGAGGTGCTGATCATTTTCCAGCGACAGAAAGCAGCGAGAAATTTCGCGAGCATCGTTCATCTGTTACTCCGAGTGGCTTGGCCAGTCAGTCTTCCTCCGCTCGGGAATATCACTGGCGTGCTGTTGTTGATCAACCTTCTGCACGTTTGCGGCTATGGATCTCGGACATTTTCACTTCGATGGTCCTGGTGCCGACAGGGAACCGTCGTCATTCGTCAGATCTGAGCCCTGGCCAGCTAGCCGGAGCGCTATAGCCAACTTGGTCTTGGATCTGGGGTCTGAGCACACGATAGCTCTCCTCCACCTGTCCACTACTTTAGAGCTCTATGCACGTTCATATTGAGTCCCTCGATGGTGGCTCAAGGGTAGATCCACTCTTCCGGTAAACAACAACCTTCATCGGCCCGCCACAATATATATAGTGATTTAGTGGGGTCAGACTCACTGTAAATTGTCCAAAAGAAGACAAGGCGGTAAAGTAAGCTCACGGTGCCTGGTAATCTTCGTTAGCGGCCTCGCCGACGATGGAGGTTCCTCGTCGAGTCGTTACTTCCATCTGAGATCCTCCTACCCCTATGTGTCAGAGCTACTTTGCTAGATCCCGCACACATGGTCCAGACGGGCAGACACTCTAGACCAATTCAATCACCCCTCGATTCCTATCAGATAGCGTGCAATAGTGTCTGACGATCCCTATCGGACCAGAAGGTCACTGCGGGGCGGTTAGAAAAGAACGGAGAGTCTCCATCACGCTCTCGGGATGTTTCAAAGCTTCATTTGCAATGCTGCAGCCTTTCGATCATTGGTAACAATCTGCATTTCTCGACAAGACTCTGCTTGCATCGTCTCATCAGCTCATCTTCCCACACTTTCCATAAGAAGGGAAGAACAATATGGGCTCTTATACTCCTAATGAACCCTCTCTTGCCGAGGATAACGGTCTCGACATTCCAGAACCGACGGGAAACCTCCACCAGATCCTGAGCCAATCCGTACGCCAGCACCCTGGAAGGACTGCGCTCGTATCATGCCATCAGCAATCGAACCTACTGCCCTCGTTGGGTCACACGCATGACACCAGCGAAAAAGGCTACCTGCGCTGGACTTATGCGCAGCTAGAGAGTGCATCTGAGCGTCTCGCATCGTACCTGAACAAGAGCGGCATCAGCAAGGGCGACGCCCTGGTCGTCGTGGTTCATAGCTGTGCCGAATGGGTTCTGTGCTTCTGGGCCGCTGCAAGGCTGGGTTGCCCTTTCGTCCCTATTAATCCCGCGATTGTGAGCAGAGCCAACGAGATACAGCATATCTTGAGTGCATTGGAGAGGATCGGTGCGCTGGTCGCCAATGATGAGTCGATTGTGAAGCTACTTTCGGGAAATGCTCCCACAGAGGTGCGCCACACCAGCACCAAATTGATCTTGGGCAGTGTTGGAATGGCCGGATGGACGACATTCAATGACGCTGTCGCAACGCCAGGCCTCTCGAATTCCTTGGCAGTCGAGCAAAACATGGACGACACCGTGCTCATCGTACTCACAAGTGGTACGACTGCCCTTCCGAAAGGATGCCCCCACTCCAACAGAACCGTCGCTTCCATGTGCGTAAGACATAAGATTATGTATTCGCTTGACGAGACCCGAGTATCATGCAATCACATGCCCTTGTTTCATCTTGCCGGTGTCATGGAGTCGCTCTGGGCTTGGGCTCATGGTGGAACAGTTGTGTACCCTGATAAATCATTCGATGCTCGCGCCACGCTCGATGCGATTGGTGGAGAGCACTGCACAGATATGTGCCTGGTTCCAAGCATGCTACACGCCATGGCGGACCACCCACTGCTGTCGACAAGGAATACTGACTCACTTGGTCTTATCAAGCTTGCTGCGAACGACGTAATGGGGTCTGATGCTCGTGCTTGCTCTGAGATCCTTCACTCCAAAGTTGTGACAAATTGTTTCGGCATGACCGAGACTAGTGGCATGACCCAAATCTTCGCCTGGAAAGACGGTGTGTGCAAAGACTCTGAGCCATTCCCCGTTGGCCGTATGGCCCCTGGTGCTAGAGCCCGGATCTGTGCTCCAGACTCACGTGATCCTGTTCAAAGAGGAGTAATCGGAGAGTTGCATCAGGGGGGCAGAACCATCATTGACAGATACATCGGCGGTGGCGACGATGCCCCAAGCTTCTACACTGATAAGGCTGGCGCATGGCACATCTCAGGCGATCGAGCTGTAATGGCCGTGACGGGCGAGATATCTGTTCTAGGCCGTTACAAGGACATAATCAACCGAGCAGGAGAGAATATCTCGCCTTCGGTTATGGAAAGGGTTTTGAATCAAGTTGAAGGTGTGCAGTCATGCCAAGTCGTCGGCGTGCCCGACGAGGTCGCTGGAGAAGTTCCTGTGGCCGTAATCAAGATGACCAAAGATGGTACTGTTTCCAAAAGCTTGCTCCACGATCGTATAGTGAAGGAGCTGGGTGTGGCCTTTGCTCTCGAAAGGGTATTCGATTTGAAAGAACTTGCCGTCGATGACTTTCCCACTACTGCTACGGGCAAAGTGCGTAAAGTGGATGTGAGACACTTGGTACTCGAGCACCTGCGTTACGAATCGGAGTCTTCGATCCGAATGACTGCCCGGGTGCCAACCGAAGCTGTATTGACACGGATTTGGGCCCGTTTTTCGGGCGTTCCGGAAAATCGGATATCCCCAACAATGTCATTGGAAGGTATGGTGGACAGTGTCACAGTCATGCGTTTCCGAAGTCAGGTGAAAAAAGAGCTGGGAAAGACGTTCAGCCTGGAGGAGCTCAATCAGAATCCCACGATCGTTAAGCAAGCGGCAATACTCGATCGCCAGGAAGAGAGCGTGCTAAGAGGGAACGACGCCAGGTCCGAACCCATACGCGAAGGACCTCCCCGCTTGAGTGACCTTGTACACGCCCGCGGTAAGCAGGCTGCCTTCGACGATGTTCGGCGGCAAACTGAGCGAAAGTTGGATGCCCTAGGCCTCTCCTGGGATAAGGACGTCGAAGAGGTCCTGCCAATCTATGATTTTCTTCAATTCTGGCGCGCCACTACCGACTCCATCATCTTCAGAATTGTTTTCGCATGTGCTAAAGCAACGACGAAGCAGCTGCGGTCCGCAATGGAAACTGTGCTCTCGAAGCATGAGATGCTGCGCACCATTCTAGTGGACAGTGCTTTGGCCGGCCCTTCATGGGTGATGATACGTTCTAGCAGCCATTGGTTCGATCTAGCGATCAAAGATGGTGGTATCTTGGACAGACCAGAGGATCTACTGACGACCGACTTAAGCTACCGGGCCGCTATGGGCTCCATGGACTCCAAGCCGATTCCGTTGTTTTATATAACGATATACTACATTGAGACCATCAAGAGTGCCGGTTTCGTCGTGTATGGCGATCACTCAACCTACGATGCCCATTCCGTCCTCTCCATCTTCATCGAAGACCTTGGGAAAGCGTTAAACAATCCGGTCGTGACGCTTCCGTCACGACCAAGATATAGTCTCTTCGCAAATGCATACTACAACCATCGCACCTCGGTCCCCGCTCAGCTCAATCTCGAATATTTCACTTCCCGCGTTAAAGGCATCGCTCAACGACGAGGAGGTCTATGGCCCCTGGAGTCATTTCAGTCCGTGAACGGGTCCCCAGCGCGGACAGCTGATCAACTTTTGCTGAAGGGAAACATCACCCCAGGTTTGGCGGGAATCGCGAACCACATCAGAATCGACATGAGCAACAACCAGTACCTGAAAGTCCACAAGATTCCTCACGTGGTGGCTATCAAAGCGGCGATCGCAATCTTCAACACGCAGCAGACGGGCCACCCTTACGCCTTCTTTAGCAATCTCCAAATGTGCCGCACCTACCCGTTCATCGAAAGCCAGATCGCAGACCGCCTGCCCGACCCCATGGATATGCCTGGCGCCACTATCGAAACCTCCTTCGACAACATCTACCTGGACCCCACCGAGCCCATCTCAACCCTCCTTCATCGTATGCAAGTCGAGCAAACCGAAAACACAGCCCGCGCGCAGTACCCCTCCCTAAGACTCCGCGACCAGCTTGGAGATGAAGATGGCGACTTCTTGCATGAGGTGTTGCGGCGCCAAGCGATCAACTACAACCCCGTGGTGACTCCGGACCCGAACGCTACGCTGCAGAATCTGCAATTTGCGGGGCACGCTAATCTTTCGTTCATGTGGTGGTGTGGGATGGTAGATGCAGAGACGGTGCAGATGAGGGTCACGTGGAATGATGAGGTTCTTGGACTCAAGGATGCTGAAATGGCTATGAATGGATTTGAGAGGAATATGAAATGGCTTGTGAATGGAGACAATTGGGACAAAACAATTGAGGAGTGTGCTCACTAAACGGTTGATAAGTTCTTTTGCGCTCCCACTTGATCCCTTGGATCCAATTGATCTGCTACAGCGCTTGTTATCGAACATAAGCTTCATTCCGTGCTACTACTGATTTCCCAAGCACTACCCATACTGAGCTCCTTCACATCAACCTCATCGCCAACAGACTCTTGCTAACGCGGCCCAACCCGACAACTCGGTCCCAGATATCTACCGTCTAGAGAACCCGCCGATGAGTCCGAGAAGCAAACAAAGAATCTGGCCTGCTGGTATGAAACACCCGACCCTCGCAACGCAAAGCGCTTTTGAAGAGGTCCTTTGTCAATGATAAGCTTCCATTGTCCCCAGCGAACAAAATCGATTGTCGAACGACAATGTATAAAATCACACTGTTCGATCAATAGCGCCGTATGGTTTCTGGCAGCCGTACTATTGATTTCGACCGTAACGAGAGCACGCGCGCTGAATTACCTACACCTAAATCTTGCGACCATGCCGGTGTCAATCCAGTACGCGCCCTGTATCCATCTCCACACATCCTCCGAGCGCCCATGTCCCAAATGCTTCGTCGACGATCTCCTTCGCAAGCAGACACATATCATACTAGAAGATCCGACATGCAGCATCTGCTTCAACGACTACAACACGCCGTGTTCCGACAAAGGCGTTGTGGAGACTGATGTCAAGCTTCCCTGCGGCCACATATTCGGCAGTCGTTGTCTAATGCGCTATTTCAGCCCCACTCCGAACGGCGGGAATGGCAATGCTTGCCCTACATGCAAATACGAGCTCTTCAAAGCCTGGCCAAAGCCGAAGCTGGATGAGTCAGAAAGAACGACGCAGCTGGAGGAGCTGGAAGAGCAGCGAGCGATCTCGGAAAGGATGCTGAAGGTCTCGATCAGGCATCATCAGATGATGGCACGGACTGCAAGGTTGCCGACTATCGAGGAGATTTTAGACGGTAGGGAGCGTAGGAGGGATAGGAAGTACAGGTTTGGATTGTGGGACCGGCTTTCTAGACAGTCGTCCTGGGGCCATTGACTCGATGAAGGGCCAAAGCCACTGTTTTCGACAAATAGCAATGATGACGTACTAAGCACATAGGATCACACTTCTGATTTCATTGTACCTTATCCTCAAATACCTGTAATCTGCTGGTGGATCAATATCTGAGGAGTAGCAGAAGGATTGCCCAACACCGTTCGTGCTATAATTGACAGCGGCTTGAACACGAACTCCCTTGCAGAATTCCGAGAATGGATTCATACAATACCTTAGTAAGATTACCAAAATCTCCCCCTTGAATGCAAAAACTTCGGTTGTTTGATCTTAGGGTTTGGAATATAGCCCTAAAGACCTTCATTCTGACATCGGTCGACCTTCAAATGCGCTTCCCTCCCTTGCGACAATGACATTCCTCTGCTAACACAAGAGGTCTGCAGCTGCGACGCTTGCTCTCTCAGCGCTATGATACACGTCCTTTTCTGGCCTTCTCACGAAAGTATCTAGCTAGCAGGAGCCGAAACCTCCGCAAGGCAAACCGTCTTTCCTGTATCATCATAAGTGGAACTAGCTATGGCTGCCAGCAGCTTCACGCCGGCATTGCTTGATTTGCCCTTGGAGTTGAAGTTGAAAATATATCAGATGCTGCTCTGCCCTGATCCGCACAAAGTGTATACGCTTTACCATGACAGACACGGCCGAGGAGATACCTTCAGTGTCCACCCCGCAATTCTTCGAGTCAATCGGCAACTTCATAGCGAGGCGGTCTCACTCCTCTACAATAGCAACCTGTTCGAGATCTATCTTGCCACAGGTGTCATGGAAACTACAAGTCTTATGGATCATTGGAGGGGTGGCAAATCTGCCGGCCTTGTGAAAGACCACACAAAATTACTACGAAAGCCCCTGAATGAAGAGACTAGGAAAGAAGGCCAAATGTCTCTTGACACAGGTGTAGAAGGCATAATTTATCCACATTGTCTCCAGCGTATTCGTCATCTCAGTCTCGTGACCTCGCGGAGCGCCATGATTGGATGGGACGCGGGAAGCATCGATGACCCCTATGTGACACAAACGGGCGAGCTGATACTCGAGATTCTGCGGTACCTGTGCGAAGAGTCAGCGCCAATGGAAGCAAGAAGAAAAAGGCTACATCTGACGATCATGTCGAACTGGGAGCTGGAGGGGGTAAAGAAGGGCGACTATGCGGAGCGGCTAGGATATCTTGACGACGGCCCGGCGATCGAGTTTGGGAAGCCTCTGCTTGCGGGTGTCAGGGTGGGGAACATGCGCGAGGAAGTGAGAAAGATGATCGTGCTACTACGAAGGATCCAGACCAGCAGAATTGTAAGGGTAGACGAATCGGTGGTCAGAAGCCTTTACGATTTGCGACCTACCACCCAAGAAATAAATCTTGGACACTTCCGACATCTCGGGATCTGACGAATGCGTTTGTGATTCCCCAACGCTGGTCTCTTCTTCATTGCCAGCTTCACGGCCAAAGGCGGGAACAAGAGGTTGATACTGGTGTCAGCCACCTTTTTGGAGATATTTATGAGTCGCCATGCCATCCGAGTCATAGCCTTTGAATCGCCTACCAGAGCCTCGCTGCTATCCAACACCTTGGCTTAAAGGAACTGTCGACTTACGATATGCCTGATCTGCTTCTTCTCACTGCAGTGCTCTACTTATGCCTTGTCGCTTAATCTTTGTCTGAATACAAAGAGTGCTAGGAGAAGATGAATCATCTCATGTCACCATGTGGAATGACGTGGTTGGAGAACTTGGGCGCACTATTATTAGATATGTCTCTTGAGAGGTTCTGGTATGCGAGAAGCACTGTTCAAGCAGGGCCCTCTCAATCAGTCGTATTGATCGTGCTAGTACCAGGAGTGTGTGCTTAGCATCATGTTCGAAACGCAGTGCCCGTCGCTTTGAAAGCACCAAATTTCTTTGTGTCCACTACTGTTGAGATGTATCATCAGTATGATGTGAAAAACTGCTGTCGGAGGATCAGAAACCACCTAGCCACTGTGAATATTGGAGGTCAGCTGGATAGAAGGGTTTAGGTATACCTCTTCAACTTTAGAGGGTCCCCAGGCTTGGTCAGCGCTTCTCTTTAAGGGGAGGCGGCTGTCTTGGTCGGCCTAGTTGGCCCAACAGACTGTGTGACTGGCTTAACTTCGACCGCTGTGTTGCCATATGCCTTCGATGAGAGTCGTCCATGCCGGAGGGCATGTCTGCTAGGATCTTCTTGACACCATCATCTAACGCCGCAACAAATCCGCAGTGCTTATGATGACCGCGAGGATAAACATTACAGACCATATTCTGCAGATGCCGCGATAATGTTTCAACAGTCTGGTTATACCGGGACGCAATATCGCAGGGGACGCCAGGCCAAAGTGCGACTGGCGACTCAATTGCTTGCAGCTGTCTTGTCATTGAGCCGACTGATAGATCATCACAAGCTTCACTGCTATCTGCATCATTGCTAACGCAATGCAGCGATTGCTTGTTAGGCCCTCGCCGATTTGCGAGAGAATAACTTAACTCGATCAACTTTGTAAGTGTTTGGAGTCGAGCTTCAAATATACTTTCTGCGAGTTTGTAAGACGAGTTTCTCGGCAGTGGAACTGATCAAGGCAGACCTAGGATACCTGGTGGGATAGCTGCGTCCAGAAGCTTAGGTCGATCGATGAATTGTTTCCAAACGTCAGCGAGAGATGTCTTGACATAATGTCGCGCAACACGCTCAAAGGTCGCTTGATCTCCGGTGGTCCAACAGATGAACAACCATTCTCCGTGAATTACTGGACCGGCGAGATGAAGCTGATGAGCTTGCCATCTTGAGATCCATGGGCGGATCAACGCTATACAATCATACTTGTCGCAGAGGATGCATACATTCAGAAACTGCTCGTACCAGAGCTCCTGAGGTATATCCTGAAAGCGTAGATGGCAAGCCAGCAGCAGTATCAAGAGCGCTTCTGAGTCGTCGTCGGGGAAAGTAATCTCTTCACTGTCTGACTGCGACTCCTTGAACGGTCCAGCGGGTTCAAGCATCGTACGCCAGACTGGGCTCGCGAGTGACATCGCCTTGGACGAGACCTGGAAGATTATCTGCTGTTCACCATGTTGCACTAGCAGCCGGAGGTCACCAGCTGGGTCGACCTCGATGGTGGACGTCAGGGCGGGATACACTCGTTTCGGATAGGAAGCCATTTGCGAAATGCGGATAATCAAGGGGAAGGAGACACTTGATTCAGAAAAATACAGAAGTTTGGATCGATTGAAAGCTTCAGGTTATCCTTTGAAAGTGCCGGTTTCCATTGTCGGTGAATTAAGGAAAGTTGTCGCGTCAAGGATTCAGAGGACTAAGACACACGCTAGCATATGGCTTCAACACCTCAGCTCTAGCGAATCGTTGTGATAACTTCACTCTGCCTCGGCTCCTGCTGTCCCGCACCATTCTTTCAACAGCCTACTAGCCTCACTCAACTCACTGACGCGGACTTCTGGTAGAGTATTTGACTCTACCCCAGCACATCTATGGCATGAGGCCTGGTAATGTAGATTGCAGGTAAGTCCTGACAGATGGCTGTTGTGGTTTGGAGTTCCTTTCGCTGACCTTTTCTAGGTTGATCGATGCTGCACTTGTCCAGAACCTTAGATCAGTTGGCATATTCAGTTGCATCTCTTGTAGATCATGGAGTCCAGTACCCCCGTCTTCGACACATCTGCTACCGGAGACGAAGCCACATCACCTCTTCTGGCTCTGCCACTAGAATTGAGAATCAAGATCTATGAGGAGCTACTCTACCCCGACCCTTCTCCGGATCGTTTGCTGTACATGGAGAACGGAGATCGAGTAGGAAAGGAGTACGAATTGAGCGGAGATCAAGACGAGAACGCCGAGCGCTATGAGGACGTTGTGCACCTGGAAAATGCTGAAGGTGAAGATGAGGAAGACGCCGAAGCGAGTGAGCAGCATGAAGTGGAAGTGGTGAACAAGGATAATCATGGGGATAACGACCGTGGGGCCACCGACCATGGGGATAACGACTATGGCGAGGTCAGCACAGACGCGACTGGCCTTCATGGAGAGGTTCAACCGAGTGGAGAAGCCACTACAAGGATCAAGATTGGCGACTATGAGTGCATCGATTATGGCTCGACACCCCCTGATCATGATTACGGCTGGTTGCAGCACATTTGCTCGTTTGGCATTGATCCCACGATCCTTTGCGTAAACAAGCAGATTCATTATGAAGGAGTCTCTTATCTCTACAAAAACGTCTCTTGCGATATTCACCTCGATGAGGACCTCACATGGTGGTCGGCAAATCGGCAGTTCTTGATGCAAGATTACCGCCGCATCTATGCACTCGATGAAGACGGTCCTACTCAGTGCATAGTTAGCGTCCCATTGTGCACACGCTACTATAACAGTTACTTCAAGAACAAAAGTGACCTGAAATTGCACTGCTTGCGATGGGTACCTGACATCAACATCGGCATGTCTTGGGACGATCTTCTGAAACGCCCAGTTTGTTGTTGTTTCTGGTCAAAGGACAAGCAGCACAATCGTCATGAGCTTCGTCTTACGCCCGCAGGAGAATGCATACTCGAGATCTTGCGCTATGTCAATCAGAACCCAGCGCCAGGTAGTTCAACAACGAGACGGCTACACATGACGTTCAATGGGGATCCCTGGGATATCTGTGCGGAACACTTTGAAACTTACAGTTTGTTGACAGGGTGGCAGAGATCTAAGCTTATGGACACCAGGAAGGAAGAGGGCATTAGCCAGATAATCGCACTCCTCCGAAGTCTCACCAAAACTCGAACGGTGACCGTGGAAGAGGGTTTTTGGACATACGACGGGACCGGCTCGGAGAAGCGGTACAGCAAGAGAGAAGTGGATCTTGACACCCTTGCATGGATCGAGACATAGCATAACATGGAAAGTCGTCAGGAGAATAGCACAAGCATATATGTATTATCCTCGTAATACAACAGCGAAGGCCTTTTTGCCAGTTCGCCACTTTATGCCCCGATCGCATTCATATCAACCAAATTACCTGACCATCGTTCTTCGATTTGCGTAATAAATCCATCTACTCCTTGACGCTTCACCGTTACCAGGTTAGCATGGCTTGAGTTTCAAATTCAAATGTCCCCTTTCAGTCACAGCTAACACAACCAGCCAACCCGACCTATAAAACCCCAACAACTATATCCCCCACCACCCACCGAATTGCTACACAGCTAGTCCAAATCCCCATCCTTTCCCCAACTCAGCAATCGATGAACAACCACGCATCTGCGAGCTTCCACCTCAAACAAAGAATATCCCTCCCATACACTAGAATTACCGCTGCGGCTTTGTTCGGCCCCTTTTCGAACGCCAGCTACAGGAATCCGCAAGAAACAAAGCCCCCTCCCTATCCCTCACCCCTATCCACCAGCACCCCTCACAAAGCCATTATGTGCAGCTCGCCCTATAACGCTCCCCCCTCAAACCCCATGGTCATCCCACCTCTTTCATTCTCATCTGTTTGAATGCCGGCCATTCGACATCTCGCCCCCGATTACTCCCCTGCCTTATCGTACAAACATACCTACCTCATCACCCACCCCAGTAATCATACCCAACTTCTGCTCTATCTCCCCATATTCAATTAGCCCCCGAACCTGCTCCACCCCCCCCAAAACCCGCACAATGCCCACCACCACCTCCACCAACCTCTCCTTCAGCGCCCGCATCGCCCGCGCCCGCGCCCAAGAGCATGAAGCACAGATTTCCGCCACCAAGAAACCGCGGAAAGCACTGCCAGAGCCGCGGCGGATGTTGACGATCAAGGGTGATGCGGCGCTGGAGCTGGCGCTTAGGACTGGGAGAGTGGCGAGAGCGGCGAGGGGGGGGGAGAGGTGATGAGGAGGGGAAGGGTGGTGGGTGAGGTTGTGGGTGAGGGGAAGTGGAAGGGGGATGGGAATTGTGAAGGGGAGAGTGGTGGTATAGGGAGGGAGGTGGGGGAGGGGTTGAAGAGGAGGGGGGCGGTCCGGGAGGTGGGGAGGAGGTCGTAGTGTGAATACGTAGAGCAGAGTCAGCGCGTTGCTGTCATTCCAGCTGCTCAAGACCAGGCAGATACAATACTAGCACTCAATACTTAGTCCCCACATGCGCACTCGAAGAAGTCTAGAAAGCGTCGGTCCTCCTGAGCGTTTAAATGTCCTGTAGGTATATGTTTTGACCTCCAAGAATGGATGTTTGAGTGCAGCTTCTGTTATCGACAGTAAGTCTACAAACTGTTTTTAGTATTACAAAAAAATTGTTATAATAGAGATGTTAAGGATTTCGACTTTTGTAAACATTGACAGTCAAGATCTTGCGAACAGCGAAGCGAAATCATCGACTATTTTTTTATGTAGATTAGCTTGTCTTGACGAAGATTATAGCTGCATCTATAATGCGTACGCGAACCAGTTGGCTGAGAATGTATCGTGGTATGGGTATGGAGCTTCATTATATCTGAGTGGGTTTTGGGGGAGAGTTGTGTTGTTGGTAGAGAAGAAATTGTTGCTTTTTTCTTGTGTGATGAACGTGCTAGTGGCGTTCGAGTAGATACGTTTCGGATGAGCGGATCATTGAACCTGTGAGTGTTTTGGATGTGGCATTTGGTAGCAGCGGTGGGTGTTAGTACCGGCCTTGGGCCCTTGGTAAAAATGGTTTGAATGTGAAAGTACTTAGCCCGCGTTGGGCTGCAATGAACAATGCTCAGTATAGTGTTATTTCGCAGACATACTTGATAATTGATTAACAAATCTCATTGAGTCATGTGAGAGGGAGATCCATCTAGTTTAGTATGTACAATCGCGGTGATTTTGCAACAGAAATGCAGAACCCACTGAAGTCTCAGAAGTGTTCTTACAGCCATTGAATTGAAGCTATGAAGTAGCAGATGTGTGCTTACAGCCATGAATTGAAGCTATCAAGGATGATTACACATCTCCCCAGGGTGAAAATTCAAAGGCTCGATAATTGCAATATGATCAGGCAAAGAGACGTCCGGCGCCTTACCCCGACCACGAGCTGGAATTGCTCCCCTTCGATGGATAGGTTTCACCGTCCGCACTGGTTCACTGTTGGTCAGTCTGTGCCCGCATTTTCCACCAGGCATCAAGATGTTGCCGGGTTCGGTGAACGTCTGCCCAGCTTCGTTTGCCAAAGTCTTGATGAGTGAGTATTGGCTGTAGATCGTTTTCCAGTCCTTCTGCACCTTCTGGAAGCCGCCGGGTACGTTGAGATCGTATGCAGCGACCACAGTGTTCTGTGCAACGTCCTCGGCGAAACTAGTTTGTGAGTATTCGTCCGGGACCTTGGAGTCTGCGGCATAGGCATCACTCCAGCGCTTTGATTCGGAAAGGAGTCCTTGCTTCTGGTATGCCCTATGGTCCAAGCTGTGCCCGGTCTCGTGGATTAGTACTGCGAGAATGGTGTCTGCTTTGTTGACAAGGAGGATGTTGTCATTGCTGTTGGCTGCGTAGGTATTGGTCGGATCTTTATGATCAGGGAGATCCACAACGTGCCGTACATATGAGCGGGCACGGACCGGCACTCGGCCAAAACGGTCGATCATGTAGCCGACGGGATTTGGGCTATCTTTGTGGCGGCAGAGTATCCAGGGGGCGTCGCAATCGTCGTAATGCACACTATAGACTTCAAGATCGATCTCTAATAGGTTTTTCGAATAGACAATCTCCTGGCAGTCTCCAGGTATCCATCCGGCGGGCCACTTAAAAAACGTGCCTGTCGGTAGTGGTAAATGTGCAACCAAGTCGTCGTGCAGGTAGTCAAGATTACTAGTAAGTGGATCTTTCTGCAAGTCTGCAGCGAACGTGAGGGCAGCCAGCTGTCCAAGAAGGTAGAGAACTGTATATTGCATTAGAGAAAAGAAAGGGGAAGACCAGCTCCCAGAGAAAACAAATGAACGTCACGGAAGACGTTGGAAGCGAAGAGGGGTTTCGAGATAGTCTACTGGAACAATGAGAGGGAAGAGCGGTATATACAGACCGGTTTGTCTTTGTTATACAGTATGACATTGTAGGGGTATTCTTTGTTAGAGGTTGTGGTAACTCTCAAGAATTCCATTGTTTTACCCTGATGCCAAGATGAACTTGCTTGAGCAGTCGGTCGAGGGTATCGGCGACTTCTGGTGAGATGTGAAGAAGACATGATGCGAGACAGATACCTCGAGCGTCGTGCACCGATATGGGCCGGTGGACTTGAGTCTTCCAGCTATTCACATTGCCAGAGGTTGAGAACAAGGAGTTCCGAAGATGCTGAAGCAGTCGCACAACTTCACATGCATACACGGAGTGCTCCTACACTTAATTACAGGACCATCAGCCATGACTGGTAGATCGACACAAGATGTCTGTTCCTGGACTGTGCAGTCTGAGACTACTTGAATAATGCAGCGAAAAAAGTCCATGTCTGCTTACTATGGAGGCCGCACGCCACATCCACAGACCTTTTCAATCATGAATGGAAACTTGAGTCACAACACACAACTGTCTTCGCATCCCTATCTAGTCGATGGAGTGCTGTGTAAAAAAGTCCAATCAAGAAGATGATGATCAAGCCTCAAAACTAGAGGGCTTACAACGCTAGGCCAAACATGGCCAAGTCTTTAGTCAGCCCTACAGCCATAAGCACTAAACTACAACATGTCCCGGACTTTTCTCCAGCTTCATGTGTGCCAAAACGACCTTTACGAGACCGAGATCGAGATCTCCTCGACTCAGTAAGATGGGTCCACATAATATGTGCACACCCTGCCCCTCTTCTCCTCACCTCCCGGGCTCTTTACTCTGTCCCAGATTTCTCCCTTTGCCAGACATCGCTCAGGTCGCCGAGTGTGCGTCCTGCGACCACCATCTTTCATTAGTTTTAGGGTAGAAGAGTAGCTGTGTTTTTGGCCTTGGCCAAAGTGAACAAAATTTGAGGTCATCGCCAGCAATGGCGGCCGCCTCGTACTACCACGACAAGCTCAATCTTCCCACAAAGCCTGGATTCGCCAACGAGATGCAGAAGCTGCCTTCACCCGATCCCGACTACGATCGACCGTCCCAACCCCCACAACAAACCCTTGATCCCCACGGCTACGCACCGAGCACTTCTGTCCCCCCAACCCCGGAGCCCGAGGATGGGCGTTTCGCTCGCCTCGCAAGGAGAAAGCTCGAGAAGCTCAAGAGATGGGTACGGATCCTTCGATTCGTCGCGCAGGGCGTAACAACGCTCTTCTCCGCTGTCATGTTCGCGATCATGATCTACGTCAACAACACATACTCCACCACCAAAGACACCATCCGAGAGGCGCGGACCCCTTGGCCTTCGAGAGGAACAAAGCTCTGGCCGACGATCATGCTATCGGCCGCGTCGGGGCTCACACTGGTGCTTTCGCTCGTAACGCTGTTCAGCTATTGCTGCTGCTGGAAGAGAGCGAGGGCGAGCTGGAAAGTCACGGTGGCGCGGTATATCATACACATTGTGGGCTGGATCATTGTCTCGGGGATCTATCGCTACGAGAAGAGCCTGCATGGCAATGAAAATGATCTGTGGGGCTGGACCTGTTCGACTAAGGCAGATGACATACAGGCGGCGTTCCATGGGGTGGTGAGCTTTGATGCGCTATGCCGAGTCCAGGTAACCACCAATTGCCCTGCTCCATCTTTTTGGCTGTGACGCTAATACGTGTCAGACAAACTCGTGGTATAGCTCCATAGCAACATTCGTTGCAAAGCTCCTATTCGCGATTGGGCACTACATACTTCATCGGAAGGTCGAGGGAGAGAAGCAGGGTCTGGCTGATCGGATAGGTGGCGCTAGCTTGGGCTTTGACGGATGTCTTCTGAAGGCGACATCAAACCCCAAGTCTGGTCTTCCCACGAGGCTGCCTCGCCCAGGTGACAGAATATTTTTGCAGACTTGGAGGGGATCGGAGAACCACCGCTTTTGAATGGATATTTGATGGTCTTTTTTTTTTTAATAATGACTCGATAATTCCGAAAGCCTTTATCCAGTACGGCTATATTTCCCAGGCGAGCGTTTTCTCGTATCTTTGATATTCAGTCACGCGAGAAGCTGCCAGCTTAGGTGCTCGTTGTTGGTGCTGTATAGATATCACAAACGTCTCTCTGAGCACACTGATTTGAAAATGGCAAGATCGAAAGAGCATTAGAGAAATACTTGATTTGAAATCACTATGACTTGGATCTCCGTGGGCGAAAATGGGGGCTTGTTTTGTGGTAAAATACCTTCAAATATCAATTCCTTGACTTTCCCCTTGAATCATAGCACTAGCTGGGGACTTGATTGAATCGACCTTTGGCCTTGATCAGGAAAGAAAGTCGTTTTCTGATAAATGCCTTGAAGTTACACGGACCGTCTAGTAGACTTTGACTTTATTGTGTGGTTTTGCGAAGTACATGATGCTGATTCACTATGAGTTTGCGGCTCGTGTCAAGTGTGATGGCTGCGCTGTAACGCTATGGAGTAAATATCAAAGTATTAAGTACTCATACAACGGACTTGGAGAGGCAATAGAAGAATCGTAAAGCTTGCCAAAGGGTGCTCTGGCTCTCAGCTCCGAAAGCATCGTCAGCTTCTTAGGGTACGTGCGCACGCACGGATTGATCGAGTCAGCGTGGCCCGCTGATCATATCTGATGTCAGAATTCGACTCATGCTTGAACGGATTGCCTCTTCAGCCGTGCGTGTTCAGTGGGCAATCAGTCCACTGTCATTCCGTCAAGGCGTCTTTTCAGAAAGCGCGAAGTAATGGTGCAGCATTTCTCTAGCAGCATATGGAAAATGTACTCAGAATATAGTATATCCGCCTGTATATCATGTTAGCCCTCAATAGCGTACGTCTGGCCTTAAAAAATTTACCATCAATCTTAATATCGACCCCAGTCATGAATTTTCCCGCATCACTACACAGCAGCACCACCGCCCCCGTCAAATCCTCCGGGTCACCCATCCCCATCGGCGATCTTTCCATCCACAACTTCCGCAAATCAGCCTGCGCTGGCCCACCCGACAACCGCGTATTCATGATGCCCGGAGAGATGGAGTTGACGCGGATGTTGTGCCCGACCCACTCTCCCGCCATCGAGCGAGCGAGGTGGTGCACGCCGGCCTTGGAGATCGCATAGGCCGAGTGTGGCTGTGGCTGGTTGACGATGTAGCCGGACATGGATGCTGTGAACACGATGGACCCGGAACCGTTGCGAGCTATGATGTCTCTAGCATACCGCTAAAGTCAGTTATTCGAAGTAGGATGGGGCAAGCTCCTAGGCAGACCTCGCAACCGCTCTCGCGACGAGGAATGAGCCGTTCACATTGACGTCCATGATGCGCCGCCATTCATCAACCGGGTACTCTACCGCCAATTTGGACCCTGTGATCCCGGCGAAACAAAGCAGAATATCGATATTACCGAATTCTTGGGATACTTCACCGACAGCCCGGTTCACGTTCTCTTCATTAGTGACATCCACTTTCCTGAATACAATCACTGGTTTCGTCTCCTCACTGATGCTGATGTAATGTTCCACAGCTGCAGCGCCTTGCTGCTCGTCTACATCGAAGACGGCAAGATGCGTAACGCCGTGCTCGAGCAACGCCCTAGCGCAGACCAAACCGAGACCTTGAGCACCGCCAGTGACTTTGGCGTTTCAGTCGATGATGCTGTATGAGATATGTTCATCGTACCAATTGCATGTTTGCCATCTAGCGAGAAGCGCGCTGTCGCCCGCTGGGCGAGCGTGTGCGAGGGATTTGAAAAATCAGGGATGGGTTTCGGTGTTGGGGGATCGTCTGCGATGGGATAGGGTGTCATATACTTCAGCTGGGCCTGTGGAGGACCCGTGCCTGTACTCATGACTCTGGGTTCTGGTTCTCATCAAGGTGGCATGCTGAGTGCAACAGGGGTTTTACGACCTGTGCTTCTATGGACGCACTGGAAGTACTGCACAAATTTATCTTGTCAATACAGGATACTCATTTGAGATACAACTTCCGGAACCAGCGTGGCTTCAACCAGGCTTTTCCATCTTCTACTCGCTGCCAAGACCTGGCCTTCCCACCAGGCGTGTCGGGCCGCTTTTATCGCTCCGGGGCTCACAAGCGCGACATCATCAATTTGCGAGTCGTCATATTCTATTCTTGGCGACAATATCGTGGAACACGTAATTGTGCATCCAAAAATTCGGAATTGTAGCCCATCCTTAAAAGTACCTTACTTTACTCAGTCTGTTGGTCGGTCAATGTTTCGACCATAATCGCCTAAAGTAGATGAGCACATGTCGTCACGGTCCAGGTGAGAGGGAAAATCGCCTTCGTGACAACGCATTTCACCCTAGTCACACGACGCCCCCGACTGCCATACAGCGTGTAACCTTCCCACACGATGCCTGGAAGATATCATGGCGGTAGCAAAACGACATTCCCAAGCCCCGCCGATGCCTTCAAAGAAATTGATCGTCACTTGTGACGGTACGCTCGTTTGCACTTTCCATAGGTCGAAGTCTGAGCGTCATTAACGGAAGCAGGAACCTGGCTCGACTCTCTTGATCTCCGTGCAGGTGTGCTGGAGCATCCCAGCAACGTTGCTCGCATAGGCTGGGCCATCAATGACACAGATCAGGAGGGGAAGCCCCAAGTGGTCTATTACCAATCCGGAGTCGGATCCCAAGGCGGCGCTCTCATGCGCGTCGCCGGTGGTCTCACAGGCGATGGTGTTAAGGACAATATCCGCGAAGCCTACAGCTTCCTGGCAACCAACTATATCGAAGGAGACGAGATATTCCTCATAGGTTTTTCTCGTGGTGCATTTACTGCTCGAAGTGTTGGCGGACTTGTTGGGGATATAGGTCTCCTGACCAAATCTGGGCTGCCCTACTTCGGGGAAATATTCGAGGATTATATCCATAGGGAAGACGACTCTTACAGACCAAAATACCCGAATATTCCGTTTCCCAACAAACCCCCCTTCGGGAAGAGTTACGTGAGGCAGCTAGAGACAGTACGTAGCTGGATTACTCAATGTGACTAGCCGTAATTGACTCATTGGACAGCGCCGCTTGACTACGTTGGGCATTCCTATCAAAGCTATCGGTGTCTGGGAGACTGTCGGTAAGGTCACTTCCGGACTGGACTTGCTCGTTGACCTTGCGACTAAAACATCTCAGGGTCTCTTGGAGTCCCAAGAATACCTTGGCTTGAAAGACTGAGACTTCAGTCATCTAAAATGAAAGCCTTCCAATTTTACGACACAACTTTAGATGATTTTGTAGAGAATGCTTTTCAAGCACTCTGCCTCGACGAAAAGCGAGCGGCATTTTCCCCAGCCTTATGGGAGAAGACTCGTGACTGCACCACCGTAAGTGTCCAAATTTCCTATACTCAAGCTTTGCCATCAAGCTCACGATGCTACATGATAGAACCTAAAGCAGGTTTGGTTCCCAGGCGTCCATTCCAACGTCGGTGGAGGCTATCCTGATCAGGAGATTGCGGATATCACTTTGGCATGGATGATATCGCAGCTGGAGCCCTTCATTGAATTCGACCCGGACTATGTCTTGCAGCAGCATGCTTTGAACAAGCAATATTATCGCAAGAAGCATGAAAAACCACGGGCCTGGTCCTTTGGTTTGTGCTATATCCTGAATAATCCCAGCTCACACTGACATGCGTCGACAGGTGAGATCTACAATTCATTGACAGCCGCGTATGTTGTTGCTGGCACGACCACTCGTACACCAGGAGATTACTACCGCATCGATCGACTTACTGGCGAACCCACGTCAAAGCCCCTCAAGAACACCCATGAATACATCCACCCATCTGTTCGGTCACGGACGTGCCTTGACGGACCAGGGATTGACGATCGAGGCGACTACGACGCCAAAGGCCTAAGCGGCTGGGAAGTCAAGGTCGACAAGGAGAACTTGAACCGTAAGCAATCCGTGGTAATTTGGCGAGCACCAAGAAACGAAAAGCGGGTGCACAAGGTTTTGCCCGAAAGTGTGCTAAAAGATACTGAAATCCGATTGCTGGAGAAGAGTCCCGAGATATACGATTATCTGATGCAGGATCCACGACGCACACTTCGAGGGTGGAAGGACTGGTCCTGATCCAGATCCTTGTCGAGATTGATGCGAGTCAGATATGTATACATCGGTAGAAGTCGGGACAGTGATCTCACGAGATGGATGCTGTCACCCAGCCAGCTCCATAAGCCCAACGGTGGGCTTCGCTGAACACTACCATGAGGCTCGGACTTTAAGATATCAGGTATGATTAGACATTACTCATAATCTGTCTTGTCGCAGTATAATTACATACATTGATCATCATGGCGGCTTTAGACTTCACGGAAGACTACCAAGCGGCGTTACACAGACTCCTTTGAAACGAATGACCAACAAGAACGTATAGCAATAACCGCCCCTCTTCTAGAGAGTGCGACAAGACACCAAGCACAGTCTTCAACAAGTCCCCGGACCTGTCACGTCATCCAACCCTCAATCCTCCCACGACAATATTGCTTCACCGGCAAAAGCGGGCCTAGCGATCTGTTGTCGTCCTCGGGCGACGGCGCAACAGGTTTCGTCGCCTGGGGCGCATCGGTGCTGATTGACATCGCAAGACGTTGGGGTCTATACGACCTCGATCAGGTGTGCTCGTGGCTTGCGGCTGGGAGACTTACTGCTAGCGACAGCCCAGTTGGGTACGGAGCCGCGAGTGCCAATGAGGTGAAGATTAACGGGACGACAGTGATGAGACGCATGTTCTCACTCTCATGATAGTCTCGTTCAGTTCGGAGAGGGATTGTCGAGGTGGACTCAAATTTTCGTCGTGAAGACAGAGACGGCGAAGTTCGAGCTGTTGTTTGGGAGTGTTGGCCGGGGGTCTGCAACTTCAGAGAAGGACTAGATACTTATACACAATGCGGGACAGCTTTCGACCACCAGAGCCCCACCAGGCCCAAGCCCTTGACGCCAAAGTCCGTTATAACTCAAGCTGAAGCCAAAAAGCAAGGCGCCGAGTCAGGGATGACACGCGTTTCAGATCGATGATTGGTGGAGCATCTTTCTTCACAGCTCGCTCCATGGCACCCCAACTTTGTGGAGATCTTCAATCTCCAGTCAATGGCTGGAATGGGTTACTTCCTCGCTCTTCTCGAGTCGCAAGATTACCAAATGACGAAATCGCGAGTTGACCGCGTCCAGCAGTGGGCAACCACGAGCGAGCCGCCGCCAAGCCTTTGACCGTGAATGGTTAGCGCCATCGAAAACCAACGAGTCCAACAGGCAACGACGCCATCGAGTTGGAATGGATCGAAGCGATGCACCCATGATTGTCTTGTCAAAGGCTTTCGTTTTCTCAAGGAGCTATAAGTACAATTCTCAATCTCTCAGCTTGGCGTTGATACAAAGACTGCGTGCGATAGGGCTCCACTTGGAGGCTTTCAAACATGACTGAAGACCGACCCGTGACAGCTGCTTGCGACCTCCGTCCGCCCACTGAGAGAGATTTTTGAATGATATGTGTGCACCATACACGCTCAGACAAGGACAACACGTGATCAGAGAACTTTGCGACACCAAACACTGTCTACCTGATGCATACAGCTGGTGGCAACATCCAAAGCGGCAAAGGCACCCTTCATAGAAGATATACTGAACTGGCCAGGCTCTCCACCCAACCAGCGTTATCTCTTCGACCCCTAACTTTTCGTATCTGGCCTGTGACTTCAATCACGAGGGTATACTCTACCTTCACGCTGTTTGAGAGAATACCAACTTTGACAAAGACGTTCACCAAGATAGAAAGCCTGACCTTGAACTCCTGGTATCCCGAACTCTATGGACTGTGCCCATTGCTTTGCTCAAGCGTCATGCAGCGCTTATTGGTTTTCAAGCTGGCTTTAGCTATTGTAATGACAAGAGACAGGAAGATGGCTCGGACTGAAGCTGAGAGTGGCGGTGAACGTCCAGAATAATGAGACAATAACCGATGCTGTCTAAGCGCAATCACGGCTTATATTCAATTCACCTATCGAGATTTGCTAAGCAACGGTCTTTTTGTGCAGTGCTGATATAGGAAAGAATAGAGTTGCCGCAGGTTGGCTGGGTATCGAGTTCAAATCTTTGTGCACAGCTCGACTAGCAGGCTGATGACGCGGAAAACACAATGAAATGGCAGAATCAGCGGGAAGCATAGCATGGCTGACCGAAGGCGGAGCCAGTCGCTCTCGCATATTCACTTTGGTCAGTGATTCATGTCACCGGGACCAGAGGATCAGTGGCGGGTATGTGGAGGAGGAGCGTCAGCAGGAACCCGAGCGAAACCCATTGCGGCTGACAGCTAGATCATGCTATGAATCGCTCCGACCTCGGTTGTGAACCTGAACCGATACCGAGGTCGTAGTCAAGTCTTTACGGGTGAAATCTTATCAATACAACCATCTCTGACTTATTCAGGTCAAGTTACCTTCCAGCCGCGGCTCACCTATCGGGGTGGTACTGTTGCTAACGATAACATGCGGAGATGGTGGCTGGGAATGGTTGATCAGAGTTAAACCCCAGCCTTGGCAGTCGATCCTCCGGCTCCACATGCCGAGGTGCCAAGCCTCGCGTGCGAAAGCGGACCCTAGCCTGCCCGTATTAGCCGCTGTCGTGGCTCCCATGTGCCGCGCATCTTGAAACATCCAGCTGCATTTTGCGCCTATATGAGCTCCCTGGTTCTTGTTACAAAGTATCTACGAAGTACACATATCATTACTCTAAGTTCTTCAGCGTGCACTGTCTCTTTGGTGGCATGACTAGAAGCGATGTGCCTGACGGAAGCTATCTCGGTCTTCTATCGGAAGGCTGCATCGTTCTAAGGTAGCCTAGTCCCAGGTAGGTAGGTGGTCATGGATGTGGGGTGAATCATGCATCACCAGCCAGATTCACATCAAGGCATTCTACGACCGTTGCCAATCAAAGTCCAAGTGTCACTGCTCCTTCTTCTTCGGGGCGAAGGTCATGCTTGTCCGTGGTGAACCCGAGCATTCACAGACTTCAGGCGGCAGGACCAGGTGTTCTTGCATCATTCAGCTTGATAGCTCCGAGTACTTATACTGCAGGTACCCATCCTCCTTCATCTGTACGTCAACACCTCGATCCTACATTTTCTCAAGATGAAGTTCTCCCTAACATCCTTAAGTCTATTGCTATGCGCTTCTTCGGTTGCTGCTTTGAACAAGGCCGAGCGATTAGTCAAGAGGGTTCAGAACCTACCAAAAGCTCCTGTGATTGAGCGAAGACAAGCGGGGCAATCCTTTCAGGACTCGCGATTGCAAAAGCGAGCTTCACCGTACCTCAATGCAAACACACAAAGTACAACGGCCTCGACCACTTATCAGATCAGTGGCTGACCGAAATTTAGAGTTTGTTGTGAACGGCACAGGTATTCCTGATGTTCCCTTCGACATTGGCGAGTCGTACGCGGGGCTTCTCCCTATCTCATCTGCCAGCAATGAAACACGAGAGCTTTTCTTCTGGTAAGAACACCTCCTGTCGTTTACTTCAGATGGGCAAACGCTGATTGACCAACCACATCAGGTTCTTTCCCTCATCAAACCCCTCTGCGTCAGACGAAATCACGATATGGTGAGTATCAGATGCTTTCAAAGTATCGGAACCATGCTTATCCTGAGTTTCAGGTTCAACGGTGGTCCAGGCTGTAGTTCCCTAAGTGGTCTTCTTTCCGAGAATGGCCCATTTACTTGGGAATCTGGGACGATCGCACCCACGCAGAATCCATATACATGGGTCAACCTGACCAACATGATGTGGGTTGAGCAACCCGTCGGCGTCGGCTTTTCTCAGGGTGTTCCCAACATCACAAACGAAGTCGAGCTTGGCCAGGAATTCATTGGCTTCTACAAGAGCTTTGTCGATGCCTTCCAAGTTCAAAACCGCAAGGTTTACCTGACCGGTGAGAGCTACGGCGGCTTCTACGTCCCCTATATTGCGGACGCCTTCATCAATGCGAACGATCCTGTTTACTACAACCTTGCCGGTGTGGCAATCAACGACCCCATCCTCGGTGATAACACGCTTCAAGAACAAGGTATGAAAGCTCTCCCCTTCCTGATTGCACTCATCTGAACCCCACGTAGTGGTCACACTTCCATACGTCGACTACTGGTCCAACCTCTTCTTCCTAAACGACACCTTCTCCAAAGCAATCCATGCCAAACAGGACGAATGTGGTTATACAGCCTATATAGAAAAATACCTCCAGTTCCCTCCTCCTCCCGGCCCTTTCCCCGTCTTACCAGACCCCTACAAGTCCCCCAACTACACCTGCGACATCTTCGACGACCTCTACAGCGCCCTCCTCTTAGTGAATCCCTGCTTCAACATCTACCACGTCACCGACACCTGCCCCCACCTATGGAGCCAAGGAGGCGGCGTCAATCCAGGCGACTATGTCCCCCCTACCGAGGTCGTCTACTTCAACCGCAGCGATGTCCAGAAAGCAATCAACGCCCCACCCACCAAATGGCAGCAATGTACCAGCACCAACGTCTTCGGTGGCCCTACGGATAACCAGAGCTTGAGCGACACCTCGCTCGGCCCCGCGCAAGATGGGGTACTGGCACATGTCATCGAGACCATCAACAACACCTTTATCGGCGTAGGCAATCTCGATTTCCTGCTCCCTACAAATGGCTCTCTGGCGGCGCTGCAGAATGTGACTTGGAACGGCAAGCAAGGCTTCCAGAAATACCCGAACACGGAGTTCTATGTGCCCTATCATCCGGAATACAACGGTGGTGCTCTCTCCGGCGCCGGTATCGTCGGCACGTGGGGCACGGAGCGTGGCTTGACTTTCTATCAGGTGCAGCTAGCTGGTCACGGTTCGTAGAATCCCTTTCTCCTCCGTCTACAGTATCCCAACACAAGCACCATTAACAACACATTGCTGACCCCCGCAACAGAACTGCCAGGCTACGCCCCCGGCGCCGCCTACCGCGTTGTCGAGACCATGCTAGGTCGTAACCCCGACCTCGGCACCGTGTCGGATTTCACAACGCAGACGGGGAACTACACGGGCACGAGCCCGATCTACAAGCGGAGTGAGCGGTTTGCGGGTATGTCGATGGGTGAGATGAGGTCGAGGGGGTATAGGTCGTAGGTCCACGGATGGAAAGGGTCGCGGGTAATAGGTGACGGGTAGATAATGAGATACATATGAACTAGAGTCTAGATGAAAGAGAACCAGCAAAACCACCTTATCTCCGCTTGCGGTACAACGATTCCTATCTTCGGTCCTCCGCTTGTTACTACCGTCTTCGACACCCTCTCCTTATCCCTCCCCCACCCCACGATCAATGCCCCCCCATCTCTCTGCAAGCGACCTCTCTCCCTCTTCGTCACCCCTAAACCTTAGCCTCTCAAACAGTCATCCCACCGTTCGCTACCTCCTCGCCATCCATGCAATTCGATCCTGACCTCCCAATCCACAGACCTCGAACCTCGTCCTCACTCGTGCATCAATCCAGTTCCCCAGCGGCGCTCTCCTTCTCGCTCGCAATGCAGCATTCCCACTTCCCTTGACATGACCAAATCTCTAAGCACGACATGTCCGAAGCGAGTACGAAAAGCCGGAAAAATCACAATTCAATCACATCAGAAATTTAGAACATCAGACTCCTCACCCCACACTCCCCATCGCGCCGCCCCCCAACCCCAATTGTTGGGAGGGCTCGGAGGGAGAGATGAGTGTTATTAAGTAGGTGTGCAGGACTATGTCGCCATGATTGGCGATTGGAAGGGGAGTCGGCACTTCTTCTTCCAGGGGGATTGAGGGAGACAAGTGCGTCTATAGTCGAAACATAGGTATCTGAGCTCTGAATGCGTGGGGGAGCGAGGTTGGATGTATTCGCTGAGAGTACTTGCCTTCCATCCAGCAATGAAGGCTCGTTGCTTAACACCCTTGAAACACCGTGTTCAAACCACCAATCGCCAAAGTCCCAAAAACAAATCACCCTTGCCCAGCCCAGACGACTTCCGCGCCGGGGTTGCATAGGGCTCTACCCGAACGACCCGCGAGAAACGCACTATACCCCGTAATCGAACAACCGACAAGTCCCACCAACAAGCCCTGTATATCCGCCTAGCAAGATAGCCATACCTATGCGTCACTGAACATCAAATCAGAACGCTTCTGCATCTGTTCCTCAGGGAGCTCGCGATCGGAAAAGTTGTCGATCAGTAGCGAGTTTCGCTGGTTCGTTGGTTGGCATAGATGGCGGACTGAAACTCCGGTTGAGGCGGACTGCATGACTCCAAGAGATAATTTGGTCGACGACAACGAGGATTCTTATCTCAGCCGGTTGAAAAAGCCTAAGTTCAAACGTTTTCTTACCGCTCGCGATGACGAGGGGTGAATTGACCGGTGGCTGAGGCATAATGGCAATGGAGTTGACGTACGCAGTCAGTTTGACCCCTACGGTGGGGCTCGGAGGTAGTCTATGTGACTATAAAACACAAACCCCAAGAGGTGATCCCTGCCGACGCTTAGCACAGGCACCCAGTCACCTATGCACCATCTTGCTCACGATCGCTAATGGCATGGTGGTGTGGTGCCGGATGTAGAAGGGATCGATTCCAAGTTTGCCAGTGTCGCGATATTCAGATCTTCTTCCCTTGACATCTGGCCCAAGCCGCGCGTTGGAGCCCGTAGTGGATGTTAGTGCGAGGAAAAGGATTCACGAGAGATTGTGGTGGGATTGCTTGAGGATTTTTGCATATTGATCGGGAATTGCGCAATGGCAGAGCGACGAAGCGTTGCGAGATGTCGGTGACTTGGTGGAGGGCTGAAGGGAGCAGCACGCGAAGAAATTACATCAATGATGGCAAAGCAAATCAGAGCCAGATGGTGCCAGGACAGGGATATTTAGATGCTTGGTTGTAGCGTAGAGATAGCTCGTCCTGCGTTCGAGCCGCATCTTAAGGCTAGGGCTGGCTGAGCGTTCGAAACAACGATGCAAGCTGACTGCGGAATGGACAGTCGATGTTGTGCACGGCGTCGAAGGATTGCAGAAGATCTGAACTTATGAACCATTGTGTCTAACAATAAATGCAGACATTGACTCGCCAGGTAACCTGCGATTGGCTGGCTCACTTTCTTCGTACTCTCGGCCGTTCTCAATATCGTGCAGTGGTTCGCCTCGTCCACGATACTAACCCGTAGGTTCTTCTCACCCATGAGATCACTCTCCACCCCCGCCGCTGGGATCGGTGCGAGTATTAAGCAGTCATTGCATCTTGCGGGTATCTTCCAATTGCGCTTCTGGAACTTCTGGGTACGGGTCCTCAGGGTTTTTACAAATGCCGTTGCGTGCATAGATGATATGCGTCGTAGGTGTCGTCAGGGGTAGGGCGTAACGGGACGGTATTGGTCCAACACTGTGACAAACGCCGTAAAATAGGACCGCAGCCAGTATGCGGGCTGGTGACCGCTCATGGCAAACATATCCAGCAACTCGCTCTCATATATCTGCTTCGAAGAACTTTGAGTGCCAGCTGCACTTCGCCGTCGTCTTGCCCTGTCTTGCAAGCTGCTGAGCAGCCTCAACCAACTGACAGAGTGGTATGGTCCAATAGGCTGCAGCCTGATCTCGGGAATGAATTTCAAGGCGTATTGCGGGGAGGGACAGCGGAGATCCGGGGGGGTATTCAGACAGGGACAGTCGAGAGCGTGCACGAGCATAACGGGAGCGATTGCTGGCAGCGGTGTATAGGAAGCTGCTGATGCTGCCCCATCGGGGAAGAGCCATAAGATCGGTCTGGGATTCTTCGAAGACCCTTGAAGTCGGTCGGATGTTGTATAGGGAGGGCCATCGAACGCAGTTGGAGTGACGCTCTCAAGCGGAATGTCTTGCTCCATTACCGGTAGATGTAGCGTTTTGGCTGGGGCAACATGTCGTTTGGGAAGAGCATCTTCTCGATATCTTGCAGAGTGCGATTCTCCAGTAAGGAGGGTTGAGGGAACTCGATATCAAGCTGGTTGAGTTCCCATATAATAACAAGCGACATAAGGGAATCAACACCGAGGTCGAGGAGATCTTTGGTGGCGGTCAACCCTTCGAGGGGGATGCCAACATCCTCTGCGCTAGTGGTGCGGACCGTGGCCATAACTACTGGTTCGCTATCAACAGGCCTAACCTCGGTCTTATTTCCCAGATCGTTTTCGTCTTCCTCGAGATACGGCGTTGAGTTGACTGAAGCAGATGATAGTGTTCGCTCTGTCGGAGCAAAATGATTAATCACATCGTTCAAGGTGGGAAAGTCGCTGAAAGATGAAGCCGATAGATTCAGTCCCAATTCGTCCTGCACACGGCTAGAAATAGTGATGGAGAACTAGGACTCGATACCGAGATCGGCGAAAGCGATGTCTAAAACTAGTTCCCAAGCTCGATGCCAGTCTCTCCTGCGATAATCGCTTTGAGCCGGGGGATGATGATACTCTGAATTGGTACAGGCGCAAGGCTCAATTTACATGGTATCTCTTTGTGCTGTGTTATGGGAATCGGTTTTGCTTGCAACGAGCGCTGCTGAGCTCCCGCAATATTTGGTCGACTTTTAGGTGGCAAGACATGGTCTAAAGCAGAGCAAGGGACGCGTTGAAACTGGAAGCAATTGGCAAAATAATGTCGCTGCGGGAGAAGCCGAAGCATCGTACCTTCACTCCCTTGAATATCGCTACGATTATGCCCTTTTCCAAAATGTATGTGTCACCAACAAACATGTTGCCTTTCTCGCCCTAAGGCTCCCCGTCAGACTTCTTGGGCGTCTTCACGTTCCTCCACTCCAACGGGAGTGCAGCCAGAAAACTCAAGCAGGCCATTGCCAATCCGGTGCGGAACACAAGTCGTAATGCCTGGTTGTACGCAGTCAGAACTTGCGGTAGATACTCCCCTGGAACGGCGTGTCTCAACTGCGTTGCGCCCGCTTGAACAATCTTACTGGCGTCGAAATTCGGGATGCCGATGTCGGTGACGTATTGCACAAGTTTGCTGTTGAAGATGTTGTTGCCAATAGAGACGAAAAGTGCGCCTCCAAAGAATTGAAGGAAGATGGTCATGCTGATACCAATTGAGATGTCCTGTGGCGCGAGACCGGGTTGAACGGCGACCTGTGGAAGAGCGAGGGCAAGACCGGTGCCAAAGCCTGAAATGATTTGATAGCCTATCCACATGCCGCTTGGGCTGTCGACTTTCCATGTCGTGATCAGACCAACGCCGATAGATGTCAGGATAGAGCAGCCGTAGAAGTATTGTACATAAGTTCCAAACGTTGTTGTTAGGACACCCGATAGTAAAGATGCGACATTGTTCGCCACGATGAGCGGGATGGTGTTAATACCGGATCGCTCTGCGCCGACGCCCTTGATGGCTGGGAAGTATATCGGTATGAAATACACGAAGATGAAAAATTGGGCGTAATTGCAGAAGGCAAAACAGGACGCGGCAGCTACCGTGCGCTGCGATGCGACTTTGGGAGGGATAGTCGCCTTGGGGCCCATCCATAGGTCGTTGATGATGAATGCGATAAGGAGAATGGCAAAGACAACCAAGAGCACGATAATACGGGGAGATGACCAAAGGTATACTGTACCTGCCCATTGTAGCGCGATGAGGACGCAGATGATGCTGGGAAGGAAGAGCATTTGGCCGACTGGGTCGAGGCTCCAGAGCAGTTGCCTCTATGTTTGCTGTGGGCGGGGTGGAGATGGCAGACGTAAGACAATGAGCAACATGGCAGCTGCTAGTGCTCCAATCGGAAGGTTGATGTAAAAGCACCTGAACTTCGTCAGCTCCTCTTCTTTACTCAAAGTGTCAACTCACCAGCGCCAGGACACATTGTCAGTAAAAGCACCACCGATTAGGGGGGCAGTAATGGTCGCAATCGCGTAAGTCCCGCCGATCACACTCTGATACGCTGGTCTCCTGTCCAAGGGCGAGATCATGGTTATGGTGACTAGTGCTCCATTGAAAATACCCGCAGACCCTGCACCAGAGAGGGCACGACCGACGATGAAAGCGATCGAGTTGGGAGCCACAGCCGAAAGCAAGGAGCCGACTTCGAAGATGAAGAGGGCAGCGAGGAAGGTGAGCTTCGTCGAGCATATCGCATAGATCTTGCCGAAGAAGGGGATAAGGGCAGCGGCGGGAAGGTTAAAGGCAGAGCCATACCTAAGAATTTATGTCAGAATGAAGATGATAAGATTGGCAGCGAGCAAGTCCACCTACCATCCAACATCATTCAAAGTCCTGTAATCGTCAGTGATGCGAGGGATTGCGGTGACGATGATAGTGTTGTCTAGTGCTACGCAGAAAATAGCGAGAATCAGGGCAATGAAGATAACGAGGAATTGCAGCTTTGTTGTTGGCACGACGTCGTTAATATGAGCGGATGAGGCCGAAAGATGCGGCTCTTGTTCGACTTGGGGCTCTTCGGCTGCAGTGCCGGAGCCGGAGCGCTTCTCGTGGCCAATGACAGCCTGATCCATATCGGGAGGCGCTTCAGTCCCCGAATTGGTCTCTATGGCTTGACGTCTCATAGCTGTGGAGAGAGGTAATAACTGACCGGTGATAGATAGCCCGAAACATAGCGTATGAAGAGGGCAATGCCATGCGGTGCGAATGGAATTAATATAACCCGTGCAGCCCGTGAATGATATCAGCCTAGTGACGCGCTCGCTTATCGCTTACCGACGGGGAAGGTTCGCTCCTCGAAGAAAAGGCATGGACTGGATCAGAAATGCGGCCAGGAATACTGGCTTGCCGAAAGGGAGGAAGGAATGGAAGGTACGCATTGCATTGAACATCCGCACATATTGTAGTTCCACCTTCGCGTTTCTAATCCGCCCAACCTACGCTCGCCGACGGTGATCAACATTATACACGCTCTCTACGCCAAAAGCCGAGCGGGAAGCAAGGTCCACCTTATTTGTAAGACAACAATCTAGGAGCGAGAGCAGACTTACATCGTCTCACACTCCATCATCTACAGTCACAGACACAACACACTCTATACGAAATATACACCCTAAACCACACTCTGACACACTCCACGTCAAACAGACACCCCAACCCGGCATATCAACACACTCATCACCCTGCGAGAATGATTCCACCACCATGGAGCGGTATGACCTTCACCACCAAGCTCAACAGCGCCCCTTCAACATCCCTCAGCCCCTCCACCCAGAAGCTGCCTTCCCCCTTCGTCGTCGCCATCATCGGAGCGAGCCGCAACATTGGTGCCGCAACAGCCAAGGCCTTCGCCCAAGCCGGCGCAACCGGTCTCATCCTCACCGGCACCACCAAGTCCTCGGCCCTGCTCGAGACAAAGAAGGAAGTCGAAGCCGCTGCCTCATCTCCCGACCTCAAAGTCACCGTCCTCGGCGCTGACATCGCCGATTTGTCCTCTGCCAAGCTCATCGCCGACACGATAGCGTCCTCTTATGGCCGTCTGGACTTGCTCATCAACAATGCCGCCATCGTCAGCACACATGAGTCTGCTTTCAACAAGCTCGCTGGCATTGCTATCGAGAACTTCCAGAAGACGATGGACGTCAACTATATTGGCAAGATCGCCGTCATCCAAGCTTTGCTGCCGCTGCTGTTGAAGACCGAGGGCGGCGCCAAGACCATTGTCAACGTCACGAGCGGCATGGCGCATTTCGCCAGCATAGGCGCCATCAGCTACAACATCTCCGAGCTGGCGATTAACCGACTGACCGAGGCATTGGCCGAGAGTTATGCTGTGGAGGGAGTGTTGGCTTATGCTGTCCATCCAGGTATCGTGATGACGATGCCGGCCCCAATTGGCATGAAGCCTGAAGCTCGTGCGATGTGCGTCGATGACGTTGGGCTCTGTGGTGCGTTCTTACTTTGGTTGGTCAAGGAGAGACGGGAGTGGTTGAGTGGGAGATATTTGAGCGCCGATTGGGACGTTGAGGAGTTGGAGGGCAAGAAGGATGCCATTGTCAAGGGGGACCAGTTGAAGATGCGCATGATGGTTTGAAGGAACAGAGGCACGGAGATCCTGGATGGCAAGAAGTATGAGCTTATTGCAATGAGAAGCAGTATGCATCTAGTTGTTTCCAGGAATAGTGGTGGACAGGGGATAGCTCATCTATACAGATTGCTTAGCTCCTCACCTGTACCAGAGAATACCAAAAGAACTTCTAAGCAGGCAAAAGAATTGAAACTCACTGTGTATGAACCCCGTACCCATCTCACCTCGCACTACCGGTGCCAAACTCCTCGATCTGCCTCAGCGTATCCTGAACCTCGGCCTGCATCTTGCAACCCGCAGCTCCGTACCAATTCGAGCTATGCTGCCCGTCATCGCGCGTATATTCGTCGCCCAATATCTTCATCTTCTCCATGATGTCCTCCAGCTTCCTTATTTCTCTCAACAAGACCCCCTTCACCAATAGCTTCTGGTCCTCGTCTTCAAGATCGAAGACGCCGATTTGGAAAGAGACGGATTTCACTCCACGGTCGGTGGTATTCGAACACGTGCTGGGTGGGGAGGGTTGACCATTGGACGTATTGTTGTTATCCAAGCTGGGGGAGCGAAGCCCGGGTTTAAATTGGTATCGGGAGGAGACGATGAGGCGGTACCAGAAGAGGACTTTGGAGGCGATGGTCATGTAGAGGAGGGCGAGGTGCGGTTGGTGGACGCCGGGCGAGTCAAGCAATTCCTTGAGGGTGCTGATGGCGGCGCGATTGAAGTAGAGGACTTTGTCGAGTGGGGGCATGCGGTCGGTGACCTCTCGGAACCTCGTGCAAGTGCGTGTCGGCGTCTGCTTCAGCTCGCCGGGCCGGTCCGTGTGGAGCATGGTGCACGAGTGGAGAGAGTGAAGGGCGGTGAAGGCTTCGGCTTCGCAGTCGAACGTGGGGGTTCGGGGTGGGGGGGCCTCAGAGATGGAGAAGTTGGTTGGGATTGAGGATTGGCCATTCCAGACGCTGTTGAAGATGCTATGCGAGACGCTATCTGGGCCGATTTCCGTTCGGTCATGCACTTGAGCGTCGTCTGAGGTCCCGGAGCCACCGGGCAGATCCATTCCCAAGTCCAGGCCGGTCCAGTGCGAGTGGACTTCAAATCCGTTTCCCAGAGCATTGAAGTCGATGATTGGTGCGTCATCACCACCACCACCCGCATATCGGCCGCTGCCACCAGCCTTTCCGTCTCCGCTGTCCACATCCATCACTGGCTCGGGCGCCGGCGTTATAGCTTGAGGGGTCAAACCAGACTCCGAGAACCTCTTCCATGCGTGCTTCCCATGTCGTCTTGACGGGCTATATGAGCACGCGAAGCTGTTGGTCCGACATCGATCGCACGCAGGCTGCTTCTTGTCGCACTTGACTTTGGCCGCGGAGCAGGCGTCACAGCTGGACCGGAGCCTGAGATGTGCTCTCGACGCAGACATTGGTCGAGCTGGGGCCTGGGCGTGGGTCGGGGTACTGACACTCTCAATGTAAGCAATCTCATACGATGAAGGGTTAGAGGGGTATCAAAAACCTTAGGACTATGCCCCTCTGGTAGGCAAAGAAGGACTGCGCAGCTTATGCAGACATAAGTACAGACTCAGCACCTCCACCTTGGTGCTTACCTCATCCCTGGTATGGGCCACCCCTGCTGATCGCGGTAAATCCCTTGGGTGCTCCAGCCTCCGGGCGATTGGTCAATTAGCGAGCGGCTTTCTAACCGCAGGCTCTACCGCCTAGTGTCTTGGCAGGAGCCACATGTTTCACCCACCTCACGCACATGATCAGATCTGTATCAATCATATCAACCCATCTTGTTATTCATCAACACTCACTAGCTTATCTAAATCGAAATACCAATAGAGCATGGTCTTGATATCGCTGTTTTTGCCGTGACAAAGTAGCTGTCTCACTGAGAAGTGAGGCTTGCTAATTGGTCCAGGGGTACGCAGCGTGGCTGCTCACTTGTACGCATCCTCACGCAGGAGCAATCATGAGGTACTCCGTATTGGCCAACCCTACACGACATCAGGATTGCTTCTGCATAGCCAAGGCGTAGGGATCACTGCTTCGTGAGGATTGGTTATCCGAGCAGCAGAACAAGCCGTTACATGCTAGGCGTATCATCCCACAGTGTGCCTCGAATGGTAGGGACTATCCCTTTTCGTATATCGATGCGCATAGCCTGGTCCCTATGTATATATCACACTGCGTTGTGGTAGCCGGGTCTCTTTGTATGGATTGCTTACATGGCGGGGTGCAAAGGCACCGGCTTCTTAATACGCACTGAGCCCTGTAAGGTTTTCCTCCAATCCAAAGTCTTGTCCGGCGACGACACTGTCTTCCCTTGCACTCGCTGTCGGCTTGCCGTAGTCCTTATCATTCATACCCACATCGCGCAGTGGAGCCGTGTAGCGGTGTACCACGAGGCGGCTGTATTGGGGCTCTGCCAAGAGGGTTCGGATAGAACAAGCTGAAGCATCCGATGCGCTTGGCTGCCGGGAAACTATTGGATGTTGCCTCGTTTGCTGATACCGTAAACAAGGAACAATTACCTTTAGGCTTCAGGTTCTTCATGCAGTCTTTCGCAACATCGACCATCCGCAGAATGTAGATCGGTGCAGCATCGACCGGTGCCGACGGGATATCCCGAAACTCCACAACGCCATCGTCGACCACATTGTTTTCTCTCAAGGTCAAATCTGCATCTGGAGCTTGCCACTTTTACCAGATGCTCAGCCTCGCCTGACCTACACATCTCCTCAAGGACTTGATGTCGACATTATTGCTCACTGCAGAACGTTACTTGCATATTGCCCAGATTAGGAGCCCATCACATTTGCATCAATCGAAAATCAATTGCAAGGAAAGCGTAGCGTCTCTTTGCCAGTAGTGTTTCCGGAGAGCAAGACATGTTCAGCATCTTCGTGTTTCCGAGTCCCACCTATTCCTGTCTGCTTTTGTCTAGACTCACCGGATGGGGTCTTCTGACACAGTTGCTGAACACGATAGGAAGAATGCGATAGAAAGAACACGATAGGAAGAATGCGATAGAAAGAACACGATAGGAAGTCACGCGAGATGGAGCTACCCTCCTGATGGCAGGATCACAGATCTTCCGAAGATACTTGTCTCCATATTCGAGCATTCGTGTTGAGGGCTCGAGATCTAGATCTCATAACACAACACCATTGGTGTTATTTCGGGATGTGTTCGAGAGACGTGTGATATCAACATCCCTGCATAGATGTTCAAGTAGGTACTAGTCGAGGGTGGAAAAGGTTAGCAGAAGCGTTCTATCTCTTCTTCTCGATTTCCTCCTCATAGGTCTTTCCATAGGACTGCGACTCGTGACATTCTGATCACTCTTTCACTGTCTTTCAATGGTCAAACGCATTCCCATTACGCTTTGCTCCGGTTCAACTTTTTGATATCCGATTGAAATGTCTTTCACTACCGCTCCTGCTTTGCTTCCCCTGGCTCACACTGCTACTAAACTCTCGCCTGTTGCTATAAAACCTCCGTGGGCCTCTCGGGCTCCCCGAGCGCTTCTTCCCCGCCAGAATGGCGACTGCGTTTACGAAGTCAGCACGCAGCTTCCTGGCGTATCCCATCCTCTTGCCATCACCACCACGCAACCTTGTGCACTTCCCATGCCCTGGGATGCCATAGGGCAGCCAAACGACTACCAACCATCAACGCCGCTCACTACGACCGTAACCTCATCCACACCATACATCTCGCAACAAGTACCGACACAAGCTGCCCTTCCAGCTACAAAGACAACTAGTTCCAATGGTGGAACCAGGAGCGGCCCCCCACAGAAACCATGGAGCTCCACGCCACCTGGCATTGCGGTAATCTCCGTACTTCTCATACTATTCCTCTTTGTCGTCGCTGTGCTGTATTGGTGCCTCAGTTGGAGACCGCGCAAAAGAAGAGAAGCTGCCGACTCCGCCGAACTGGCCATCCTATCGCCACCGGTCGCACCCGCTCCACCACCAGAACAAGCCCCTTTTCCGAGACTTTTCGAGCAGAGCGCCCGCCCAACAATGGCGTAACTCTCTCACCCGCACCAAACAATAACGGCGCACTACACTCACCGCGCCGAAGACGGAATCCGCGAGCCACCACAACCACCAACGAAACAACCAAAAAGGAAGTCCATTTCCACCCCAACGGCAGCATGACCATCAAGCAAGCCACCACCCGCTCGCACTCCCAACATGGCAAGCACGACAGCGGCCTCGGTGAAAGCCCTGACCGCCCTCCGCAGTGGCCCCATCAAAGTGCCTACCGCCCGCCTTCGCCATCGCCAACCCACGGCCGGACCTCTCAAGCTTGGTGCGAGCTCCCTGGTGAGCCGGATTTCACCGACTACAGGCAGGCGGCGTTCACGAGCGAGACCATCAATGCTGGAGGCAGAGGCCAGCGGTCGTCCGGGAGAGGCTGGAGAGGTGAGGGCCGGGATACGGGGAGGGAGGTGCCGGGGGGATGGCCGCCGTCGCCACCTGCTGCGAGAGAGGAGCCGTCGTCGAGAGGGGAGCGGCGCTTCATGGAATGGGGGTTCCATCTCGCGGGGCGTCTTTCTTGAAGGAGAAACGACGAGTGAATCTCCGACGGAATATGAAGTTCTTGGTCAATTGGGTAGCAATACCTTTCCTGCTGGGGCTCTACGATTCATGGCTGGCGTGAGTATCTCAGAGTGGAATAATTGACGTTGGCGCGGCCCTGCTCTGGGGAAATGGCGAAGGGGTTGAAGTTCAGGGGGGGCTGTATAGACTGCAATGAATTTCGAAACGGAAACTTGTGGAGCGCGGGCGTTTTTGGCTCTGAGTATACTAGCTAACATGACAGGCGTTTGGAAATGGAGGTGCCAGGACGTGGATTTCTCAGGTGGTATGGGTTCGGATGGACTACCAGAGGTCTCGAGATCTGAACTTGGAATTGGGCTCCTGGTATGCTAGCATCTCTCTTGTTTCCCACTTTCGAGATCGGGATTAGAGTCTGAAGACCACATCTACATTGCCAAAATCCTGCAATGCGAGCGCTGAATTCGTAGAGAGGTTCTTTGTCTTTTTTTTCTACATAAGGGGGGAATCAACCAAGGCGGATATAGTATGCGCATAGTCTAGCGTCGCTCCACCCGTAAGTCATAAATCCATAGCTAGATCCAGCCCGCTTGCTTATGAAGACTCATCTTCGTTACGTCTATTCTCCTGCCCTCTGTTGTTGGTTCAACAATCTTAATGAAAGCGATGGGATGTCTTGGCCTTCCTACCAGCCCATCACCGCCAGATCAGCACCTCATTCACACTTTCCTTATCAGCAGTCAATCGACAGTACTCGAGGAGGCGGTGTGCTTATACATGCAGAAAAGCCGGAAACGGCCTAGACCAGCAATGCGGCGAAGCTGGAACGTGTTTTCTATCATTCCAGTGATGGTGTGTATCATGTATGATGTTGTAGCATATCGCAGAAGTTAAAGATGTGGGAGGTCTGCTCTCTCGGTTCCTGTTACCTCGCTGCTCCTAAGTTGACATAGGAACTCATATTTTATTAAATATGTGGCAGCCAATGTGGGGGGGAGTCTCTGGCTTCTCAATTGCGTTAAGAAGCCAGCTTGGAAGGTATAGAAGGAGAAGGCGTAGGGAGCTTTGGCTGTTACTGGTGCGGCTCTTATTGCTCCTACTTTGGTTTGTTTTCAGCACTATGTATGGTTGGTCTCGTCTTTGTTGTTCTTGGGACTCATAGACTCAGTATGAGCACATAATGGAGATTCTGGAGACGACGATAGGAAGGACTCCTGATGACCACGTCTAAGCGAAGTCACAGTAGCAACATTGGCGACAAGACTCTCAAGATTGATCCTAGCGAAAGCTTGATATATCGGACAGCGGTTGGTTCGGCGAGTTAGTAGGACTTTTGCTCGGCTTCGCTTTGGTTTTCTTCGACAGTGGTATCTATAATTCCCCGCAGCTCCAATCAACAACGCCAACTCCTGGAATGCGGAAGATCTGGAGGACCCTTTGACCATTGGATTTTGGCTTTGGCCGCACAATATGGCATCTTGTTCGGTCTCTGTGCGCTCATGCTCCTCAATTTCATCTCGGTTTGTCTTGCAGTCCAAAAGAGGGCTATGAATCCTTTCTCCATGCGTGGACAAAGGCTCTCTTTGCGCTTGAGCCATTTTCCAATGCTTCGGACTTGTTTATGGGTACACCCTGATTGTATTCTTCGTTGTTGGGTTAGCCATCTTCGGCTACTGCATCTTCGATGGGCGAAAGGAGCTGCTCCCCTTTGGAGTCCCCCAATGGAAGGATCATGGGTACTAAGAATGGTCCTTGTCCGATCAACCCTATCGCATGCGTTGGCATGGTGCTGATCCCATGAGCTGGTTGAAACACGAGCAAGTAGTTCGGCAGTTTAGAACAACGGGTCAGGGATCCGACAATGGGTTGAATGGCCAGCGATGGCCCATTTCCGGAGCGGCTGAATGTCAAAGAGTAGCAGTGACACAGCTGGAGGACCCAGGAGGGCAAGAAGAGAGGGGTTCTGTGACGGTTACAGGTTATACTAGCACACAGCCCATAGGAATAGAAGCCGGCGGACTTGCGCACGTTGAAACTCGAGGACAGGGTCGTCGCTATAGTGAAACGAGTAGCTTGCAAGAGGAATTACTAGCAAGCATACCTTATTAGCTTGGCCTGCGGCATGGCAACAGCCTGATGATGGACGTGCCTCGAAGTCTCCTCGGATACCCCGTCGAGGACTAGCGAAATCGGTATGTCTCCGCGCATTCATTGTAGTATGGGATACTGACTTCCAATTCGCCCGAGACAAGGCGTTCGCGCCTCAAAGTGCAGGCCCTTCCAGCTCTCCTGAGGTGTCTATGTGGCCGATCCAAGCCAACGAATCGTTGCGGGGAATAATTTTTGCTGGGTTCGTCGATCTTTCGCACTTCCGTTAGAGTATACAGTGCACCAAGAAAATTCATTGGTCAAAAGCTATACGTCTCTGTGGCAGGTTTGAGCGTTCAGAGGTAGGCTGAGCGACCTAAAAAAAAATCGTGGTGCATAATTCCAACATACGCATGCATAGACCCTCGAGCGCTTACAGGAAGACGACAATTGGTCGTCGTCCTCTTCTGAAACGTGACGGGGTCGGCATGCCCGACCCTACCGACCGATTCCCGCTTTCGAACTGGGCGCTTATTCTTCGAACAACTGATAAGAGAATGTACGCCAATGCTCCTTGCTTCCAACATTTATATATCTTCCGTCGTAACCAGCTCTGACCAACACAGGAAGACAGCAGAATTAACAGAAGAACAAGAGCCATGAACTCTCCACCTTCGAAATCCCAAGACACGGGACTCGAACAAAGCTCCCCTGCCGAAAGCAGTAGTCTTTTGACGGAGGATGCATTCTGCAGCGAGCGCAGTCAGCAGCTCTTTGAAGCAATCGATGAGCTGCAAAGTTGCGGGGCGAGTCGTGATATAGATCTCCCCGAGGTATGCAAGTGTCGCACCGTCCCTATTAAATCACTGCGATTGACCAGACTAGCTTGTTATCGTCGGCGATCAGTCAGCTGGAAAGTCGTCGCTCCTGCAAAGCTTGACTGATATCCCTTTTCCTGTGGCCGGTCGGCTTTGCACGAGGTTCCCTACACGCATCGTGTCCAGGCGAACACCGGGCGAAAGCGATTTTACCAGAATATCGATCGAAGCGGCCTTTTCTGGCTCTTTCAGCGACACTCCGATAGAAGAGCGTCAGCGGCAATATGCCAAATTCGGACACACCAGCCCGAGCTTCACCGCTGCAGAATTTCTCACGGTCGTTGATAAGGTGTGTTCCCTCAGGAATCTTTGTGGATAAGGTTAACGATGCCTCAGGCGACCAAGTTGATGGGTATCACCGATAGCTCACAACCCGAGTACATCAAAGGCACACACCATACCCATGACGAAGCACAGCATTTCTCGAGCGATATTCTCAGAGTCGAAATATCTGGCCCGAATCGATCACATTTCAGCATTCTTGACTTGCCAGGGGTCTTCCAATCCGTGACGAAAAATCTGACGGCTAAAGAGAAAGATGGAGTGCGAGACTTGGTCGCAACCCATATGATCCCAAGGCAAAGCGTGATCGTGTAAGCTCACCAATCGCGAGCTGTGATATGGCGTTGACAGTACTGCAGTTGCGTCGCTAGCGGCACCAATGACCTAGCAAATCAAGCGATTTTCGACATGGCTTCCGAGTATGATCCAGAAAAGGAGCGAACAGTCGGAGTCATCACGAAATGCGATGCGACCCAGCACGCAAGCGAGGTGGGTTTCTGCAAGATGTCGAGAATTTGTAAAGTCCTGCTGATCGTTAGCAGGTTCTTAAACTTGCTCAGAACCAAGAAAAGCACTTTGACCATGGCTGGTTCGTGATACGAAATCGCACTCCTGCAGAAGTTGACGGCAACCTCGAGGCGCACGAGCGGGATAAACGAGAACAAGCCTTTTTCAGCAACTTGCCCTGGAATGCGCTACCCAAAACCCGCCGGGGCGTCCAAGCCTTGAAGAAATACCTTGCAGATCTTCTCTGTACTCGTATTCAGATGGGCTTTCCGTTGATGCTTGACACTATCCAGTCTCGTCGCTCCGTGGCGGCTTCGCAACTCGATGCCTTGGGCCAGCCTCGCCAAACTCTTCGACAGAAACGAGACTACCTCTCAAAGATAGCAGAAAGCTTTCATTCTCAAGCCTCAGCGGCTCTCGATGGTCGGTATGGGATCATCAAGAATGACAAGATGAAAATACGCAAGGAGATAAGAGATGCCAACGACGCGTTCATGAGAGAGATGAAAGTCAACGGCCATCTGATGCCCTTCTCAGAGATCCCACAGGTTTCGGACACCACTACGGATGCTAGTAACCCAGTCAGCAGCACTCTCGAGCCCACTGCTACTGGCTCGTCGTCTAGATCACAACAATTTGACCAAGAAGCTCATGAGCCAGCAGGCGTGTATGGAGAGAATTCCAGCTCCGAATCGGAGCTAGAGGTTCGGTCAAGCAAAGTACGTCTAGAAATCGATCCCCATGGAGAATTCTTGTGACTAATGTGTGAGCGAAGACATCGTTCAGTGGTCAACACCCTGGTGGTCTGTTTGCAGCCAATTCAAGTCCTTACAGACGAAAACGTATGTCACCCAGTCGTTTAAGCCGAACTTCGACTCCGGGTAAGAGTAGATCAATTCCTCGGCACAACTCAGACGAGCATAGTATGGTGAGAAAGTCAAACCATCGATCACCACCGGAGATCTTGAGTACCGGCGAGGGCTCGGACGAGATCTATCACTGGATACGCCGGGAAATCGATGCTAGCAGAGGCACTGAGCTCCAGGGGACTTTGAACCCAGACGTCTTGGTTATGTTATTCCATAAACAAGCTGGCAAATGGCACCATGTTGCGAAAGCACACTTCCAGTCAATTGTCAGATCCACGAGAAAGGTGTTAAGCAACATCTTGGAGGAAACCGAATGCGACCGAATTACGCGAAGGAGAATATTGCCACTTATCTACCAGGCAAGCGAGACTCAGGAGGAAGAGAAACTTGGTCTGCTCCACAATCGAATGAAGGACCTCACCTCGAAGCATCTGCAGACGAATAACTCCGCGTTCCTCGAGAACGTCGCCAAAGCCCGGTTCCAACGGTTCCAAATGGCACTACACCGGTACCAGCAAGCAACTTTCACTCAGCAGGGTGCAGACCATAGCGAGTCAAAACTCGTCATCGATATGCGAAACACCGCAGCATTGTTCTCCGAACTCCACATGAGCAGCTCCCGAAATTTAGAGAACGACATCCATGATATCCTGAAGGCATACTACGAAATCGCGAGGGACGACTTTATCGAGTTTGTAACACAGCTCGTTGTCGAAAAGTTCGTGGACAGCGAGCGCGGGCCTGTACTGCTATTTTCACCAAGCTATGTATCCAGTTTATCAGACGAAGAGATTGCCGGTCTGGCCACGGAGGATGAAGCCTTGTTGCGGGAAAGAGCCGAGAAGGAGGAGACGCTGGCTAGGTTGAAAAGGGCGGAGAAGATTGCCTTGAGATATGCGTAGTTCGAGGAAAAGGATCTGTGATGTAGGGTATCCGGCGTACGTAGGCTTCTGGATTCTGTTAGCAAGAAGAATTTGCGTGGTTTACATGATCCATGAGCCGATACCTCTGGACCTATACCTCGCATCGATATCGGTCATTGTGGTTCAACACGAGCATTGCTTCGGATCATGTAGCCCTTGCCTCGAGAAGCCTGCAGCCCCCAGCCCCCAGCCGTGAAGCAAATCATAGCAGTCGCGTACCCCGCAGGAGCCATCGAGTATGTATCAGAGGCTAGCTAGAGACCAAGACAGAGTCAATGATGAATAGCACAGTCGCTCGTGCAGGGACGGAGAATGTTGTTTTGCGGTTCTGCGCATCAATGGGCTCTCTTTCGGATAGGACTTGCGCTAGATTCCTAAGACGTACCATGAATCCCGCGACCGATCAGACTTCCTCGACTCTCTGCTACTTTACATTGGGGACTCTGCGCGCTTTTGACTTTCTATCAAGCAATGGTAAATGGATGCATCTATGCGAGGGTCTACTATACTATCCTTGATAGCCGAGGTGCAGAAGCGCCCTATGTCTGGCTCAACCTTGTGAAGAACGACTATTCGAATCTTTGAAAGTGTGTTCATGCCTCTCTCTGCCTCTGACATTCTTCGCAGCCTTCTCTCTGCCGCCATCACGCCTTCTACTCCTCACATCCTTATACTCCAGTCTACCTTCCCACCAGACTACCCCTGTTCCTGGAGCTCTAAATCCACGGCAAACTGGGACATGTCAAGTGACCGGCGGAGATGAAAGAGCTGGGAGATCAGATACAGGTACAGGATTTAGACAGAGCCCCTATGTCCGGAGGACGGTGCCGGAGACTTGCAAGTCAACAGCAAGGGTCCACGCTGTAGCTGGAACAATACCGGCTTTGGGAGCAGAACAGCCACGCATCATAAAGCTGCCGATGTGCACTTCTGGGGAATGGGGTGTTGGAGCGCATGACCTCCATTGTCCGATACTTCTCTAGACTGCTTCACTGCAGGCCACCACTGGCTCCTCATTGCAACGGCGGACTTGATCTGTCGACGTCTGCTGGGCCTATATCTCGTGGCAAACCTCGTCACATCAGGAGACGCCCAGGACCTGTGAGAGGGATGATGAGAGCCTAGGCAATGCATTATGTGAAAGCACCTGACCAATCCACGGCTGCAAAACAAGTTGCCTCGATCGTGGCCTCGTTTATCTGTCCGATGTAGGTTCACAAGATGCGATTCTGGATCGCATCAATCAAGAGTAGGTCAAGGTCTGGGCATTTGCAACTCCGTGGTTTCATTCTTCCCCAGTCTTATCTCGAGCGATAGCCATAATTCTCTAGGGTCACTAGTCCATCGCATCATGCAAGGACTCTCAGAGATACAGCACCCTTCCTTTCTTTCCCCCAAATTTCTTCAAGCCTCTCGGAGATTGCGGCACTGCTCGTTTGGGTCCATTCATAGATACAGGTAATCGGGACACGTATCCTTCATTCGAAGTCCTCCCACTAGGAGCTATGTATGATACCACTGAATGGTAGGAAACAGCGAACGTAACTTGTGAATTGCAAAGATTCATTGCTTTGGCAAATATCCACACGGTCCCTGTCGGATTTGTCAACGTAGCTTCAATTGTTCTCGCTGTCTGGAGTCGTAGTCATTACCAAGTGCCGCAGCTGTTCTTTCGTCGTTCAGGTTGCTCCTTAACGCAAGAACGTCAAACGCTCTTGGGATCCGACGGTATAGTGCTTAGTCCGTTCCAACAGACGGCATTGGTAGCACAAGAACACTGACATACCATTCTTCAATTCCTGCAGGAATACTACCCCGCGCAGGATTCCGAATAGGCAGCTAGAGCCGGCGCACGATTGCTGCCTACGGACCCATCTTATAAGGCCGGGGCTGCCAGAGAGTGACCCTTCCAAAAGTTCCTTCCGTCTTCAAGAACCTATATATTGACTTCGCCGTTCTCCCGCCGTCTTCATCTACAGCTCAAATGATAACGGAACGTCAGTCAAGGCTCCTTAGCCTACCCCGCGAGATCCGAAATAACATCTACTCGGGCTTACTCAAGCTGCTAAACGAGACTCTAATCTCGCCCGATGCAGCAGGGCCTCGCTTCTCAACAGTACGCGAACGCAGCTCCTCTTGGGGACCCCAAATACTCTATCCATTAGACACGAGACCCAGTACAGCATATGCGTTTTTGCGGCAGTGTAACAGACAACTACGAAGCATACTACTAAAGGGCAAACCCACCGCCTGGACTGCATGTTGAAAGGTAACACGCTTTGGCCCACTTGGATCTTGTTTCCTGGGCCACCACACACCATGCAACGACTCGAAATGGACCTCCGACTCGAAATGGACCTCAGACTCTGTGGTGTTGGATCTGGAATTGGCTATTTCGGTGGAGATGGCGGACCTGGCAGAGCATTCAGACCATTGTTCGAGCTTCTCAATCGATTCGTCCACCACGGGCCTCAGTTTATCTATGCGTAACCGCTGCAGAACAACATTCGGCTCGAACGCTTGATGATTAATATCCTGCCCATGGACCGAATGAAAGACGATGAATTCGCACCGGACTCTTCCGACGATGACAGCGATGAGAAACTAAGGACGAGGGTCCGAGAGCGCATATTTCTACATATCAAAATGCGCCTGCAGCAGGTTGCGGCGGAGGGATTACTCACAGGAAAGATCGCTAACATAGGAGTTCGATCAGGACATCTGGAGGCGGTCATACCGACTGAGAAATACAAACCTTCGGATCGAGTCAACTCCGTATGGGATGAACGGGGTTTCCACTGGGGGTTTGATCCTACAGCCACCAAACCAGCGGAAAACACTGCTTGAACATCCTGGCCGTCCTACAACACGGCATAGCGCAGTACAGCTGCACTGAAACGACAAATTGTCCTGCTCAGGAGAGAGCCATTCCCTTTCATTGAATGGCTTAAGTTATCCATCAAATATATCAGCCACCATTTCCTTTAGCATTGTTTGATTTGTGGTGTGGCTGTCATGCCGCTGAGGAGTCAGGCATCTGACTCGTATCCTGCAAACCCGATGCATAGGCTCATGTTTTACGTCCTTCGCTTTTTTGGATTCTTCATCAATGAACAGACTCGAAGGCGTACATCTCAAGCCACATCTCTTTCAGAAAAAAACCCAAGAATAAACAGCATGTCCAAGCGCGAGGTCCTACAGCACCCAGAAACAAGCATCCACCTCCAGAACGTGCCAAGGGGATGGATCGCGAACTACCGTACGATGAGCTTGAGCACTGTCCCGGGAGCCACCTTGCCAAGGATGAGGTATTCAGATTTCTTTACTGATTTCGAAGCAAACATCCCCGGACATACAGCAATTTTCGCCTTCACCATGCTAGCGCTCCAGCCAAAAGGAAGAGTAAGCCTTGAATTTGTGCCTGTGTCAATTGCGCTCCTGGGTTTGAGTGACACGGTACCAGATCAGCACGCGTTAACTTGGTCATACTGGATCTGCGCCTACTGCAGAGCAAGCTCATAGAGCTCGGAGATCCCGTTGGTAATCCTCGATCCTGAGCATCGGAAGGATATCGTTTTCACAACAACCAGATTAATCAGAGATAACCACACCTCTCATGTGAATACCAATTACGAGCTCGAAGTCAACGAGCTGCGACGCGATATCAAACTCCTCGGTGATATTGACACAGATGCCAGTGTCTTCTTGTACCATGACCGATGCATAATCGAGCCCACAAGAATGACCATCAGGACCGGTACTCTTACAGAAGTCTCCTCACTCTACCACCGCGCCTAGCTCACTGAAGCCAAAGCCTCGCCCGAGCTTCTCGACAAGGTGCCCCCTTCGTAGAATTAGGATGTTTCCATCTCACCAACTCTCCACCGCTCTATGATTCTAGAATCTCTTCACCCTTGGAGAACGAGCGATTCTCCTCTGTCCGACCGCGATCACATCCTCGCCCTGAGGCCGGCCAGCAAAGCGTCTCAAGCGGATAAATATCTTCAACAATAATGAGGAGGGCCAGTCGATGATTAAGGTGTGGTTCTTGGGGGCATGAGAGATGTGGCGAGGGATTGAGAGGGCTGTATGGTTGTTGGGATAAGAGGACTGATGTGCATGCATGGTCATTGTTGATGCCTCTCCAGTAGGTGGCTTCTAGACAATCTTCTGCTGCTGGGGTGTTATATTTGATAGGGTTTATGGCTCGATTTTCAGGAGATGGCGGTGCGGTGAAGGATTGGGAAGAGAGGGGAGGGTAGGGAGATAAGAGAGGAGGCGGGAATGCGAGAGGCTGGAGTCGAGGCGAAGGGTTCAGGCGCCTTTATATCATAATGCGTCCTTGCTAGGTACCCGCAAAGGGGGAAAGGCGAAGAGGAATTCAAACAGCTATTATAGGCTCATAGATCGATTAGACATTTACAAGTCAACGCCTGTTCACCCAATTACGCCCTGGAGGACTACCGAAAACAACCGAAAACACCAAGAATTTCCGAAACACGCCCACACGCTACATCCCAATGAGCTCGATCCCTGTATCAAGCTTCTCAAGATCTCTCAGATCCCGGGCACTGTGAAACTGCTCGACACAGGCCAATTCCCCAACTGCGCCGGATCCCCACCGATCCTCACCCACGTCGACATACTCGGCGTTGGTCCATCCAGCACAAAGAGCTGGAACCAGCCCGGCGGGCAGATCTTATTATTAGGTGGCGCAGTCACAGTGCAGGTATTGCCCGAGCACGCAAAAGCCGGGAAGATGGTCCGCTGGCCCATGCTATTCCCGTGCGTGCTGGAGACGGCCCCCATCAACGAAGCGTGCATATTGGCAACGTTGCCGGAGGTGATGGTTACGGTAACCTGCTGGCCGTACGTCCAATCTTTGTTGACGATTGTGTATGTCGGTTTGGGCAGGCCGGAGAGAAAGTAAGAGGGTTCGAAGACTTCAACGCGGTACTCCTCGGGGTTCTTGCCATCTTGAGGATCTGAGCCGGATATGAGAACACGGCCATCTTGCATCAGGATGGCTTCGGAGTGGTACAAGCGGGCGACGGTGGTGTTGGCCATGACGGTCATTCTTTGGTTGATGGGTTTGCTGGGGTCGTAGAGCACGGCGTTCAGATTTGGGTTGTCGGCTAGGCCGAACCCTGCTACTCCGTGTTGGGCACCGTTGGCTATGAGATATGTCCCATCGGGCAAGGCGGCGATACAGGGCATGACTCGTTGCGACGGCATGCGTTCGAGCGTCCAGTTGGAGCTGGGATTCTCGGGTTGGATACTGACGCAGTTGTCGGTGGCAGTGGCGGCCCCTGAGGTCGACCCACCACAGATGAGCATGGTCACCGGGTCAGTATACGGCGCTCGCTGAGGCATCATCATTGCCGCTCCTTCCAAGGGATAGGTACGGCCAGCCCCCGGATTATTGACGTTCCCGGGAATCATCGGTAGCGTCCTGACAGTATTGAAAGTCACAGGGTCTAGGATGCGTGCCTCATTGTAGTATCCGACGAAGATACCTCCTCCTGGAAGCACAAAAAGGAAAGGGTAGAGGTTGAAGGGATCAGTGCGGTTCAACCATTCCATCGTAATGAATGGACCGACCTGTGGAAGTACTTCGATAGACGGCTGTGGAGGGCCGTTTGAATTGGTTTCGCCTCCGGCAACGAGCATCGATCCGTTCGACATGACCATAGCACTGGGATACCAACGTGCTTTCTGAAGGCTGATCTCCGCGGCATTCTCTTGCCAGTCGTTGACGCTTGTCTTGCCAGGAGATCCATCTGGCCAGTAAAGCCTGACACCGAACTAGGAATCATCCACGTCAGCTAAAGTGGCCTACCATGAAGAAGAGCATCGAATGTTTCAGTCGACGCAGGGTATTTCGGAATTCTTACCGTTGAAGTTCCAGACCACCCTCCGACAGTAATCTGCCTCCCGACCTTGTCAGGCAGGGTCAGACCTGCGGAACAGAATACATCGGTTTTGAGACCTTTCATCGTTCTCCAAGCTGCGCTGAAATTGTCCACCAAGGTTGGGTCGAGCTCGTAGGCCCCAGTAGAATTAGGAGGGCCCGTGCCCGCCTTTTCTACGAAAGTGATCTTGCCATTGATACCCACGGTGGTGATGAGAGGAACCACTACACCAGGGACGAACAACTTGTAGTTACCTGCGTCGGTTCCGCTTGCATACTTCCATTTGTACAAGGGGTCAGTCAGACTCCTGAAAGCCTATCAGTGACGTAGAACATCGATATGGTGTTGGGGGTTGATTACCATGCATAGTACGAGAGCCTGTCTCCTCCACCGCAGTAGTATTGAGAGTCACCAGGACAAATATTTTGACAGTCAGTCTCGGGCTTTACGGTCCCTCCGTTGGTAGCGATGTCCACGATATCACCACAGTCTGCTTCGAGTCAGAAGATTGTCATGGTTGTCGGCGACAGAACTTACAGCACTCAGTCCCGTACTCCATACCACCCGCCATAAATCCATATTGAGAGCATCGACTGAGGCATTCGGTGGCAGAATTGTTCGTGGTAAGGATTGTCTGATATTTCCAGATTTTTCCGCTGGTTCCTTCACTGTTAAATGTCAGTCTTCTTGCGCTTGCAAGTGATGGAGGGCGACGCTTACGAGATGCATCCTTTGTATTGCCATTTGCCTGGCAATCCGGTTGTTTGGGCTGCTGGCACAGCATAAGCCATCAGGTTTCCAGTAGCGAAGATACTCATTCGACTTCCAGCGCCACAATTCTCCGCGGAGTTACCACCACAAGTCATATAACACTGTGAATCTGTCGTGAGTGCGCCTCCATTGATGATTGCATTTCCGCAGTAACACTCTGTGCTGTACTCAGTGCCAGCTACGCTGTAGCCAGCAGCTTGGCACGCCGCTACGCATTTCTCATTGGTCATTGCGGCGTTGGCTGGTTGCACGTTGACTAAGATCCGCCCGTTGGCATTATCTATGTAACAGCCACGATAGGACCATCCGGATGGAGCCCCGGAAGCACTACTCAATCCGGTACTAGAGGTACCACTAGTCGTGCTAGATGATTTACTAGAGCTAGATGTAATACTAGAGGTGGTTTGGGCGGCGCTCGACTTGAGACTGCTTGACGACAATGCACTACTGATACTCTTCGATGTGGAGCTGGACGTCATGATACTTGCAGTCGATTGAGCCGCGCTGGACTTGGTGCTGCTTGTTGAAGCGGTGCTTGATCGGGAAGTTGTGGACGTTGAGGAAATGGTGCCGAATTGGTAGACGTTCAATCTTAACGAACCTCCGCAATACTCTGTGGTATTGCCTTTGCAAGCCATCGTACATCCTGAGGTGGTAGGAGCACCACCATTAAGGAATGCATTGCCACACCCTACAGCCAGTGAGTTTAGAAACGAGGAGGCAGGATTAGACCTACAGCACTCCTGCGCATACTCGAGGCCAGCATAGAGGAAGTTCTTAGTTTTACAGGCCGTCGTACATCCCGCAACAGTCATATTGGCCGACCCTCCTGGGACATTGCCGGTCATGCCAGTTGTTAGAGTCCGAGATGGAGGATCTCTGTATCCATAGGTTGTAAGCATACTCAATCTCTCGGTTCAAAACGCAATCTCGATGCGCGCATACAGAGGTGACAGGAGGGTGGAGAACCACAGCGAGTCAGATCGACATCATGTTCAGATCGTACAGGAGTGTCTTCGCAAAGGCGAGATAGATGCTTCGCAGATGCTCGGAGAGCACAGGGAAAGATTTTCCTGGCACAGGACGGGACATGATTGTGTGATACCACGCATCGCAAGTGAAGCAAAGGAAGGATTGGAACGAGAACTAACACGTAGCAATTGAGGGAAGTCCATCCTGGTGGTCCTGGATTTGTGACGACCACTCGTTTCTCTATAGAGTGTGATTGAGAATGCGTTCCCTTTAAAACAGATTCAGTATACATGCGGTCTTTGAACTACAGAGAGGGTTAAAGTACGCACCAATGATACAAACGCAATTATAGAGTAAAGCAGTGTGAGAGTGTGAGGAGCCATAATGAGCCCCAAGAGCGAAGGTAAAGCCCGAGAAACCAAGGCGGTGGTGGGCAATAGTGTTCAAAGAAGAACAAAACTTAGGACGACAACCATATGAGAGGGGTCATGGTTCTTTATATCCCTACCGTCAAGCAGTGGAGGCGTTCAGTGCTTCCCAAAGCAGCTACAGCCCGGCAGCACAACGAGGTGGCTTTGTTCTGCCATCGGCTCTCAACTCGGACGACGGACCATGTCTAAATGCCCTACTTAGGAGATGCTGTAGAAGCCACCGTCCGGAGCGTGAAGCCCGTGTTCGAGGCTTGCATACTTCAAATGTCTCAGCCTCTCAATGATCAAGGTTTTATACTTTGAGGACGTGGCGGTAGCCTCATGATCGAAGATCTTCGTATCACTGTCTCTGTTGTTCTCATAACGCGTCCTAGCCAGACCTCAATCATTTGGAGCTCGAATATGAGACTTTGCTGACAACCACACATAATGTCTTTCAAGGCCGGTTTGTAAAATATAATCAAAGCCGAGGATTGAACATGACGTCGTCGTGGAGAGCCAGTCGGGAAGGATAGAAAACGAATAAGACAAAGTCCGCTTGCGTCCATTTAATCGTGGCTCTGCCAGTTCTCCTGTGTGTCTGGCCGCAATGGCAAGGGGCCAATGTGCCGAAACCGATTTCAAATGCACCGCTTTATTGTAGGACCTATCTCGCGTGGTCCATAAGCCATTTCTCGGCTCGACACAAGGGGCTACCTAGGCCGCCTGTTGAAGGGTGCGTTTGGTCATTACAAAGGGGTCCGAGTTTACGGATCCAATGCTTCGACATTCTCCAGGCAATAGGACCAAACAGATTTTTTTGCCGACCAGTTTAAGTACGCTGTCCCTGCATCGTGCGCGCCGAGGGCTGTGGTAAAATTGTCAGCACAGGTTGCAGATGAGGTCGTTGCAAGCGCAGAGTCATTGGCGGTCAATTTCAGGGTTGGCCAATTTCGGCTCCATTACCACCGAGGTCTGATTGCGTCCAAATATGGGGTCCTAGGAAGCTGTAGTGTGGTTTGGCGAATAGCTGTCGTTTGGGCAATTCAGTTGATGGTTGTTTGCGTCTGATATCGCCAAGCATTCCAAGGCTTGGCATTACCGGATGCGGATTAGCCTCGCTGCTCCTGGGCGATACCTCGGCTGTCCAGAACGTGTTCTTCCTGAAGAAAAACTTTCAAAGCCATAGATATCTCATCTGGCTTGGAGGTTGCGACGATCATCCTCCTATCATTGCCTGTCGCTGCTCCCGGTCTGATCGAATTGTACGGATCCTGCGAGCGAACAGAGCTGACGAGGATGAACATAAGGTACCTTCTCGTTCGAGCAGCAGCCAGTCGGCCGCCACTGACCCTTTATGCTCTCGCCGTTCCGTCTTCTCTCTTCGTCGCACTCTGTGATCGCATCGATTCCTTTCCCAAGGGAACAACACTGAGCACTGGGAAGCATCTCGATCTTGGTCAATCTTGATGAGAAGATATGGCAACAGTGGCACTCCAAGCTCGCGTCAGTAGGCCAATGATGAATATCAAATTTTCTCTCGCCCTGAGTCGATATGGCCAGCTCAATATTAGACGTCCAACCGTGAAAAGCTGGGTAGCATAAGGCAAGCTTTGTCCTCTGGCTACTCTGACTAGCATTCGTGACTGTAAACTTTGTAATAACGATTATAGATTATGTTTGACGGTAGAAATGCTCTGGACGTCGAGGAATGTGAAGTTCCAGTGGTATGCTAGTGCACAATTATTGATAGGAACGAAGAATTGTGAGGGGATGCAATAAGGACAGTTGGGGCGTGGGGGAAGGCAAATTGCCACGTGTGCTGGGAAATGGTTCGGGTTTTGGGGAGGACTATTAATTGATGTATTGTCGCGATTCACTTATCTTGTCATACAGAATGTCCAAAATTGTAATAAAGGCGGTTTCCCTGCTCGCGCGTCCACCGGCCCCGAATGCTACCACTTTTCGACACCCAAAAACCAGCCATAACACCCCAGCCAAGTAAAATGTCCAAATACCAGCATCAAGCCGCAATTTGCGCCAGCAACGTCTCGGTATACTGCCAGATCAGCGTCGAGTCATGCGCAACGAACGCAGCGCCCGTCCAATACGTGTTCTTCTTCCCCTGCAGCGCAAACAGTCGGTTATAGAAGCCGCTGGCGATCGCACTCGCCGGGACATAGACTCCGAAGGGCGTGTGGCTGGAGAAGACGGCGAATTGCGGTGCGGACTCGTTGGTGCTGGGTAGGGTGCCCGCCGCGCGCATTCGCTTGATGCTGGCCACGACGTCGTACTCCATTTGTTGGTCGCTTATCCGTTGGTCGTCGTTGGTGGTGGATTGGAAGAGGTGAAGGCCCGGTGCGCTTGTGGGGAAGATGTCGTATGCGGCTGGCAATACAGGAAGGTTGTATGGGGTGTTGGTCCCCACGTTCACCAGCGATAGGTTGTCGGGGATGCCGGAGTTGTTGAGGATGCCGACGTAGTAGGAATGGTACTTGAATTGGCTGAAAAGGGGGGCTTCATAATTATCCAGGTCGAAGCCTTGAAGATTGCTGAGGATCGGAGGAATCGTCGAGACAATTTTCTTGGTGCGTATCAACTTGCGGCCGGCTGGTGTCTGAATCAGGATTTTCGTATGGTCGCCGTTGCTGCGATCCATGGCTAGTACATGGCTGTTCAACAGGGCATCAGCTCCTAGCTCTGCTTGCGCCTTCTCGTATAGTTCGCTATTATCATGGCGTTTGGTGGTCAGGAATCCAATCTGCAGGCCCTGAAGAATATCGGGGCCGTTCAACTTCAACACGTACAGAGTGGGCAGCTTGAGAATGTTGCCAAGTCCCTGTCCGTAAGTGCTGAGAAGAACGACCGCGTCTTGGAGAGAATACTTTTCGATGAAGTCGCCGAACGACAATAGCAGGTCAGCTGGCACCGGCTGGGGAATATGGCCGAGGCTCTGATCCGAGTACAAATACGGGTACTTGGCAAGCTGGGCAGCGTATGCTCCTAGAGCAGCCGTAGCATTGGGCGGTGTATATCCGTTGACAGCTTTGCCCGTTTGGAAATCCACATACTTGGTTGTGACACCTGGTGTCTCAAAATTGATCAGTTCGAGTGGTATGTTGAAACGGCTGAAGTAGTTCCTCACGAAATCCAGATTGTGGAATTCGATGACGCCAATGTCGATGGTGGCTTTCGAAACCGGATCAGTATAGGTTTCGGTGTGCCCACCCAGTCTGCCTTTGGCCTCGACCACTGCGACGCTTTTGTTCAAATCGCGAAGTCTGATCGCGGTATATGTTCCAGCGGATCCTCCGCCAATGACGCAGACATCGTAATGGAGGATATCCTTGGCTGTGAATTCGTGCTCGTTGATTACAGCGCCAACACATCCCAGCAGGCAGAAGCAAGCGATGCTCCAGAAGAGTCTGAAACCTCGAACCATTGCCATGATCCCAAGAACTCTTGATGAAGGAGCAAAAGAGTCACGAGAAATAGGGGTGGGAGATGCTAGAATCACGACATACCAGAGTCACGACATACCAAGGTCACCGCAACAAAGGTCAGAGGAAGCAAAGCTCGTAGCAAGACGAAGGTTTCTGTTAAACCATCGCCCAAGGCGGGGTGATCCATCTGAGATCCATTGGTAAAGATCAGACGGATTTGAACGATGGTGGGGTATTAGTAACCGAACGGGGATTGATAGGATGGGAACTGTGCGCACATCGATCCTGTAGAGACGACCCGAGAAAGGATAGGTCACGAGCCTGCATGCCATGGCCAGGGAGGGAAGGCAGCCTTGGGTCAGACGAGAACGCGGGATTGCAAAGTAGCAAATCAATGCTGACAGCGAAGAACACTCTGGGATGCGCAGCAATGAAGATGACTGCATGTGAAAGTCCTATGGGGAGCCCTGCAGCAATGTGCGTCTAAGGCAACCCTTGGCCATACAGCCGGCTGCAGACTGATTGATTAGGCAACTGCTCCGACCAGGGTCGCTCGGGTTGGTTCGGTATTCCTGGTGCGCCGCCAATGTCAAATAGGCCAACGATTTTGGAGCAAGCAAGTAGAACAAGGCTCGCCTTGATTTGTGGAACAATTCATAATCGATATGCATCGTGCACCGTCTGAGACCTCTAGAGTACTTGCGTTGCAATATTTCGAGAGCAGCTGTAAGCGTGATTTGCGGAGGGAGGAGATGAGTACCGAATCGCACCACTTGTACATATTGATGAACGAAGCCGTCAAAGATGCTCCAAAGCTGGATCAGGGCCGTTGTAAATATTCAGCACGAAATCACTGAGGGGTTAGGATAAGAAGCCACCAAGAAAAAGCCCTGCATGACAGGTACCAGAGACGAGGAAGAAATCTTCCTCATTTCATACGATTCTTCTTTCCCATTCGCGATCTCCATTCCAACCCAGCCGCGTAAGATTTAAAGTAGGTAGCTTCGAAGATCCTGGTAACACTTCCGGTTGATCGTTCATCACCAACAGCCTCTGATGTTGAGGCAGGCGAGTGGGTCAGCCGTACAAACAGCTATTGTACACGTATTTATATTGATTCAGGCGCATCGGTAATTATTAGCTTTGCTGTTTCCAGCGTCATATAGGGTGTCAGGCGAACGTCCGTTCTTTCTTACTGTGACATGAACACTCTAGGTTAGCGCCTTCATGAATGTATGGCTGTCCAGGGTTTTGGAGTCATGGTGAAAAGAGCAGACACGTGCGCAGGACGAGGTACTCCGAGATGCACAGTGGCAGATCCGGTGGGCTCGTTGGATGAGGCATTTCCGCCAATGCCAAGCCAGACTCTCGGTTGGCGGGAGAACTGTTCTTGCAGCCAATCATCCCTGCGTTGATCCCTCGTTCCCGCGTTGATAACGCTCCTCTTTCGCCATCTTCCGATGGTTATCGATGAGGCTGCCGCTATCCCACGCCCGGTGATTTTAGACGGGCGAAATGGTCATCATATGCAGCCTCTGCTGCATTCTCGGAAGAGGGACTCCACTCGGGATCCCTCTTGGCGTCATCAATCGGTAGGTCTAGATGCTGATTCGGCGATGCAATACGAGGTTTGCCTTGTGAGCCAGCTCCTTCAATCCTTGGCATCTCGTCGTTCTCTAGACTTACAACCTCAAAATGCAAGTCATCGCCCTCTTCGGGAGTGCTTATGCGAGGTGCTTTTCGCACCGGACGGGAATCTGCGAAGGCATGACGTTCCCCATGGTCCCTCCCACGTGTGGACAAACGCTGTATCATCTCACTACCGTCTCTTGAACTCTTTTTCTTGTCACTGTAGCTGGTTGACCTTGGTTATTCGTCGAAGGATTGGGAAAGATGCTGAACAAACACATCCTTCTGCTTCTGGCCGGTGCGCTAGGTCATGGCGTCACGGTGGCCTCAGCGCCTACTTGGCCCTCATCATCCGATGAACTGGAAGACATCATGTTCTTGAACTCGGGATATCGAGCACGAGGTTTCGCCAACGCGGTCACTCCATGCTCTTTCTCCGCCCAAGGAAATGGACGCATCGCAGCAGCAGAATGGATTCGGACTGCCTTTCACGACATGGCTACGGGCAATGTGTTCACAGGGGTCGGAGGGCTGGATGCTTCTCTTATCTACGAGCTTGGCGGAGACAACATCGGTCCGGCCTTCGAGACAACATTCGAGACCTTCGCGCCTTTCCTTACATCGCGGTCATCCATGGCGGACATTATTGCTTTGGGGGTTTACACAGCAGTGCGCTCGTGCCAGGGCCCAGTCATCCCAATCCGGACAGGCCGAGTAGATGCGACTGCGGCAGGGCCACCTGGTGTACCGCTTCCTCAAAACTCACTATTCACGTTGCAGAACCAATTTCTCCGGACCGGCTTCAGCACGAGTGAAATGATCGCTGTCACTGCGTGTGGCCATACCCTGGGTGGCGTGCATGCTGAGGACTTTCCTCAAATTGTTCCTTCTGGGACAGGTGGGAGCTCCTTTCCACATTTTGATACAACAACCAAATTCGATAGCCAGATCGCGGTTGAGTGGGTTGCTGGAACCACCTCGGACCCCCTCTCTGTCGGACCTTCGATAGCTTCTGGCCGTGCTTCTGATGCACGAGTCTTCAATGCTGATGGCAATGTAACGATGAAAGCATTGGCAGACCCTTCGACATTCGCAAGCACGTGTGTCACCATGCTCCAGAAATTGACCGAGGTTGTCCCAAGCGGAACAACTCTTACGGGTCCAATCGTACCATATGAAGTCAAACCCACCGCAATGCAACTGACATTGCTTAGTGGGGGCAGCCAGCTCTCATTCGAAGGAGAAATCAGGGTGAGGACTACCGCGCGTCCAGCAAGTGGTATCGCGAGTGTAAGCCTCATCTACAAGGATCGCAATGGGGGCAATAATTGCAGTGATTGTAAGATTGCGACGACAGTCAAAGGCAACGCTGCAGGCTTTGATGATAGTTTCACAGTAAGCTCGACGTTGGCGTTTCTGGATCGAAGGGTTAACAGTAGCTACGTAGTTTTATGGTTTTTCGACTCAGCTATCCGCACTGTCGGCCATCTCATCTTTCCAAGTCATGATCAAGTCAACCGCTGGTCACACGGAGATCTTCGGTAATGGTGGCGCTGGATATCCTGTACAGGATCAGATTATACTACAGGCCCCTCAAAGCTGCGTGAACACTGGAGGAGGCTTGACCGTGGTCGCTGCGGTGAGTTATAGTCCCCGTTGAATCCATACTTCTGGCACTCGGATCTCGGTGGGGGGCCTTTCAAGGGTAGTTAGCATGCCATTCACATGGCAACTACTGAGAAGACAATAGCTACTACTCCAAGAACTCTGGAAGCCCACATAGTGAAGAGTGTTCACTGATATTGAATAGGCTCGCTCGAGTTCATCTTCCTCTGCACCAAATCTTGTCCTGACTCTGCAAACCTCCACAGATGGTGTTCCAGTTCCAGTACTACAGAAGAAGACCGTGTCAATGACCAAAGGATCTACCTCGGGTCCCTACGACCTTTTCTCTGCTAGCTATGCTTTGAGCGCTTCCCAGATCAGTACAACCAAATTTGACGTTAGTGTTGGAGACGGATTATCTTCGCCTGCGGACACTTTCAAGAGTACAGGCGATCTCACAGGGACCTGTGGCCCCTTGCCTTGATGTCTTCATGATAGGGAGAGTTTGCGACGGATGTCCTGGGAAATCTTAGACTTCTGAGAGTGGTCTACCGGGGTGAATGATTTTATGATCCAAGTACTTCAAGAAGATGTTTGCTACAGGGCGTGTGAGCCTCGGAGGGAGTGAGACATCTAGATTAATTCATGGGAAAACCAAGGGGATATTTGGCGGTGTAGGCTCACGCAGAGATGTTTGCTGCGTCCATCTAGAGGTAATGCATAATGTAGCATGGTCTGAAGTGTTTCTTGCTGTTCAAATTCTTCGAGTACACATACGCTGCTTCTTGCAGAAATTAATTGGTTTTTACGGTTTTCTGCTAACAACTTCAAGTATTTTCACACGGTTCATAGAAGGTCATGTTCTTCGGATGGCTAGAACGGGCGAATAGCAGCCTGCATGAGAGATTATGCAGTCCCACATTCTCGGGATTGAGACCCGCATTACAGCCAACAATCTGAAAGCCCCTAACTGTGACTCTTACCATCTCTACTGAGACGAGGTTCAGGTGCGACTCGCGGAATCACTCAACCATGGGTCAACGACACCAGCTGTTCGTGATAGCCAAGATTGGCCACCGGTACCGGCCCCTCGCTGCGGTGCACAACCAATGGCTTTACGGAGAAGGCCCTCTTCATCGCTGTCGTCATCTCTTGCAAGTCTTCCCAGCCCAAGTGAATCGAGTGCCTATCGCTCAGGAGCTACGGGCGGCGCGCGAGAAGGGTGACGACTTCTGGACAAGCAAAGACATGTTTCAGCCATATCCTTTCATCGCGACATGTATGACTGTCGGGTCGTCGTTCGATCCCGAGGAGGGCTATCAGCGCAGAGTACATTCGATGCCGTTCAACACGTCAACCCAAACAGACGCAGAATGATGATGGGATTACTGTAATTGATATCTCGGACTTGGATCGTTTGCGATACTGCTTTGCGTTCCCTAAAAGGCAGGAGGTGGGCTATGACTCTGGGACTGATAGTTTCGAGTACATTGACTGGAGAGGGCCGTTGAAAGCAAGCAAGTACCTTTCGCGATATGTCAGCTCTCGCGAGAGAAAGAAATTGGATGATCACACCCGACTTCGGTACGATGAACTCGTCAAGCAGGTCGAGTTCTACGAGCTCATTGATGCATTGGCCTTGGAGGAGACTTGGTCCACATTGGTCCCCAGCGATGAAGATGCTTCCACCTCACCTACAAGCGAAGGAGTCGATCGAAAGCAGCTAGGCCGTCTGTCCCTTCCCGACAGTGCGATAGATCAAGCCATAAATTCGATCAGGAGAGATGGGGATCCTGACCTCAGCACCATCGCCGAAGCCCAGAAGCTACCCGACTTCACGCCGAGGTTGAGAAGCAAGCTCAAATCCCTCGCTGAGGCAGATGAATTATCCTCGTCCCCTGCCATGGCCACGATCATAGAAGCCGCTTTCGCTGACGAAGCTGTGGTCGATTTCAGCCCCTTTCGCAGCCTAGCAGCAGAGCACATTGTCGAAGCAGCGACCAAGCTTCTCAAAGATAAGGCCATCCGATCCCTCGATCTTTCTCATCTGCGTCAGCTCTCCGAGGTCGACCTAGCCAAAACCCTCGCTGTTGAGTCCCGGTTAGAGACGCTCTATCTCCTAGAAATGCCCCAGATAACCCTCACCTGCCTCAACACCATCCTCAGCAACCCAAACCTCCCCCTCAAAAACATCTACAACACCTCACTCCTCCGCGGCCCCCTAGACGACCGCCTCAAATACAGCACCCTCACAACCAACATCATCTCCCCTCCCTTCCACCCCTCCCCTCCCTTCCACCCCAATCCCATCAAACACCTCCTCTGGGCCCGCGTCCTGCAATTCGGCGCCAACCCCAACCTCCGAAAAAGCGATGGCGTCACTATCGACTGGCCCCGCGCCCAGCCCGCCACAGACCTCAACGACACCGAAGACAAGATCCACGCCGCCGTCTTCCCCCTCCACGACACTCTCCTCCCCCCCACCAAACTGATCACCGGCCTCGCGAACTTCTTCACCTGCACATCGAAAGGCAAAGAAGCCTGTGACTGGCAGGATATCGCGTCCACAGGCTTCACGCTCGCTGAGGCGTTTGCGACGGCGCGCTCTACTGTGCCACAAGAGGAGGAGGGGGTAGAGGGCGCTACGCAAATTGGAGCGCTGCCGGAGATGCTGTTCAGTGCGGCGAGCATGGCGGCGAAGATAGTGAGCGTGGATTGGCCGGTGCCGATGCTGGAGCTGGGGAGGGGGGAGTGGGCGGCTGTGGTGGTTAATGAGCATGATCCGTTTGAGGGGATGGTGCCGAGGAAGGATGGGGGGGAGGGGTATGTGAAGGGAGAGGATCGGGAGAAGTTTCGCTTGGCGTTTGTTACACCGGGAGAGGGTGGTCGGAGCGGGGAGGGGTATAGGGTTGAGGGTATGGAAGGGTTTCTGGGAGAGGTGCTAGGGGGGCAGGGGGAGGGGCAAGTGGTGGGGGAAGAGAAGAGGGAGGAGATGGAGAGGCTGATGGCGTTTTGGAGGAGAAAAGCGGGGTTTGTCGGGATGTGTGCGGAGGAAGAGGTGGGGGAGGTGGTGCCGGCGATTAGGAGGTGTGTGGCGACGCGGAGGGCGAGCGAGCATTTCTGGATGATTGAGAGGCGGTGGGAGCAAGATTAAGGTGGTCTGGTGATGATTTTCGGCTGTCATAGGGAAGCAGGGATTTACTCTAAAATCATGCAACGGATTGAGAGCTGAAGACTTCCTACGATGCAATGCGGATTAGAAGAAGCGATCTGCCACTATATGTTAGGAAGTGCTCAATGCACAGCTGCGCTTACCAGAAAGCATGGCACGATTTAATTGCTTCTCAGTTCAAGATCTGAACATGTTCATTGGTGAGACTTGATCTTGAATTAGAGCTCCGTACCCGCTCCCCGTGAACACGTTGAGCCGTTGAAGCATCATGTAAGCTGTTTCCCCAAGCTTGCGGACACCGCTTGCCGCATAAGGGATTATCTAGTCTTTCGGGATAATGGCAGGATATTGTTTGATGTAGCGTGCTAAAAGACGAGAAAGAGCTCGAATTGTAAGGTACAGACGCTAAATAGATATAGCTATATGACATGTTCTTCTTGCTTGTCCGAGCAAATTATACATATACGCCTTGCAAGAAAAGACGCGCAGGACAATTGCAGACTATAACAATAAACATGGGAGACGACCACCTAATACATACGCACGAGATAAGAAATGACGATTCTAGCAACGATGACAATCTAAAATGACAGATGGCCACCCAATACATACACATGAGATAAGGAATAACTATTCTAGCAACGATGACAATATAAAATGACAGACAGCCACCCAATACATACATATGGGATAAGGAATAACGATTCTAGCAACGATCGAGTCGATTGCGCACTGGTGACAACTTGGGGCGCTGATAGGGCATCGGGGTTTGTAGCGGGGCTGGGAAGACCTCCAGATTCGACACATACCAGATCATGGTTGCTTAGCGGGGACGTCGGGCCGCATGTCTTGCGCTCGTACTCGCTTTGGATGGCTTTTTGACGCTTGACCATTCACCGCCGCTTGATTCCTCATCATCGCCTCGAGCGGTAGAGTAATGTTCCGAAGGAGGAAAATGTGGAGGATAAGGCTCCCTATATGGGCTGTAGTCCCGGGTTGGCTCATTGTCGTAAAGATCCCGATTTCCTGCTTGGAGGTCTTGCGCTAGAAGGGTTATGTTAGGTCGTCAGGCAACCCGGTGCCAGGACCTTCACTTACGATCCATAACGCACGTGCGTGTCTGCATTATTATAGCCCTCAGCGGAGTCACGATAGTGATCGCGAACGAAGCCGAAGTGCCTTTCCTTGCTGTCAATGTCAGGATACATGTAATCATGCCGTTCGAAGGCGTCTCTTCGTGATCTAGCTTGTCTGATATTGTCGTTAATATGGAATAATTAGATGTTGGATCATACTTACGCGAGCTCAGAGTCGCCGACTCTCCGTGCCATTGGTTCAAGACGGGAATGCCCTGTAGGCAAAATACTTGCACTGGTGGCTCGATAGTATTCTCTCTGGGGTTCGCTCAACCTCTGAAACCTTTTCTCTTCTTCGGTATTGGCTTCGACGTAGGTCTCCTGTACCCTGTCGCAGTGATGCTTCAGCTGCGTGTACCTGTGGTGGGCGTCTTGAGTTGCTCGCGGATGTGAGCCCGTCAGGGTCTCTGGGTATGCCTCGGCGCGTCGACTGAGATAGAGTTTTCTGTCAGTTGGAAGGGGATTCTCGCGATGAAATCGATCAGACTCGGTTCTGGGTATGTCGCTTCTTCTTGGCATTTCTGTTCAATCGTGAGAGGGGTGGTAGGGAATGCTGTGAATGACGGGAAAATAGATATCCAACTGTGACTTCTGATAAGAAAAGGTGGGAAAGCACTGAATGTCTGATGATGAACTATCTGCTCACGGACATGAGAAGCTCTATATAGTCTTCCCGTTATGCAAGTATGAGAGGGGCCTCGATTTCGGTATCATTGTTGTCGCAGCTTCGAGCACTGGTGTCCATTCAACGTCTTTTCGATGGTTTCCGCTGTGAGCTACTGTTTCGGGATGCTGTAGGGCGAGTCTTCGCATATTTGTCGTGGCAGCCAGCTATGGCAGAGTGGAAGAAAGCTGATGGGCTGGGAGAGGTAGCTGGCGCCAAGATTCATCGGCGCCTGTCGCGAGACTTCCTGCCTATAGGAGAAATAAGAAGTTGTTTGAGTCTTAAAGTCATTGAATAATATTCTGGGGGCACCATGTCCATTGAAAGATCCAACATGGTAGACAGCCGTTGTTACAACAGACGCGGGTCAAAGATAAAGAGCGCTATCGATTCAGCCACGCTTGGGGGGTTTCACTGTCGCTCTACTGGACTAATAGTTCCTTACTTTATTTGCCACAATAAGCGTCTAGAAGCTGGCCTGACCTGGCGCAAGAAAGCGAGGCATGAATAGCGCAGTGTTACCCATATACAAGGTTTGGTAAACGCTCACCCACAAGCAACGCGACGGCCGCGTTTCACGACTTGTCTCATGGTGCCTAGATAGCGCTTAGAGAGATGCATACGAAGCGTTCTGAGAAGTGGCTCTATATTGGTCGGCCGCGCTTGGGCGCTTCAGGAATAGATTCATTTTAGCCGCTGGGCGGCTTGGCGACCAGCACTTCAGAGTTCAGACATAAATCACTGGTTGACTCACATTTTCTACCGCCTCATCCTTCTGCTGTCTTCGAGGCGTGCTACAATATGAAGTCTTCATCGCGATTAGAGCTACTTCAGCCGGAGACTCAGACTCTGATAATGTGCCATATACCATGTGCCACCACGCTGTACTCACTGCTCCGCGCATCGCCTCGCTTTTACCAAGTCTTCATATCGCGTCGGGAATATCATCTAACCCAGCTGGCCATTAGAAATTGCCGGGCACCAGCCAACGCTTGGGATGCCATCAAAGCCTCAAAACTACCCAGACCGCCTTCCCGTGAAGATGTCGAGAAATTCGTGCGAACTTTCACGGAGGACAATGGCTACACGGCACTTGTGTTGTCTCTCGAGATCTCTGTACCAATGATCAAACTAGGGGCCTGTGTTGAATGGTTTGTTGCCGACTTCGCCAAAGATGCCCTGGCCAATCTCGTTTCCCTAGGCGAACTACAGAGCTTAGCACAGAACTTCGACGGAGCGCATCGTGAACTGTCAACTATCGAATCGGAACGGATTGCGAGGGCGTTCTTCCGCTCCGAGACCTTCAGACAGCTATTCCCGCCCCCATGCACAGTTGATGGAGCCAGGATGACCGCCTCGCAGCTGGCGGTTGATTTTCTTAACACCTATGACCTTGATGAGATTGAGGAATTGGTATCCGTTAGAGACTACATCATACGCAGATTGTGGGGCATCTTCGATCGCATAGAGGACGACTTCGTAAGTGGGGAGCAACTACAGCCACAGTCGGAAGCGGCACAAGCCTTTACTGATAAGAACTGGTTTGGAGAGTCTGGCAAGGGGCAACACGAGTACTATATGGAGAATCTGATGTCCCTTGGGCTTCCATTTCTCCACGAAGTTTTCACTGCTGATCGCGCTCGCTCGACCGATCTCGTATTGACCAATAGCATAGCAATTAGGGGCTATTTGACCGACACGGTTGGGAAGGCGTTCGAAAAAGGCATTGAGCCGTCCGAGTCTCCGAACCAGAGCGCACTATATCTGAGGAATTACAAGTCTCTCTTTCATGAAGATCTTACGGAATGTAGTATCGGATGGCATTGGGGTCAGAACTTCCGGAACAACATAGAACCTGGGTACTCTAGACGGAAGGGTTGCAGAGACTGGGGTTATATATTCTGGGATAAGTCGAGAATGAATGCAGCCGGCGTCCTCGATCGCTCGTACTCCTCCTGAATGCTTTATCTAGCTGGACGCTTGCTGATCAACGGCCAAACAGAGCTCAGCTTATTGGGTACCACTATCTCTTTGAAGACACAAATCGCTGGCACGAGCCTTGCGCCTTGCAACGCCTAAAAGATCCACAGGTCAGTCAAAGCACGACCCGCGCGTCTTTCGAAAATCTATTGATGGCGTGTTCCAGATCAAACGCATTGCCAACACGTTCCGATACCACTCAATGCGGAGTGTAACTCCTGAGTGATCCTGCGCTTGAGAGGAATACTTCTTCGCCGCTTCCGGCCAAACAGGGCACTTTATCAGTACCATTACGGCATTCTCAATTTTTAGACACCGCGTTGCCTACCAGGCTTCATTGCCTGCTCAAGCAGGGATTCGAAATACGACCGAATGTCCGCAATGTCAGGTACCGGTGGAAGTTGATTGGGATTGAGTGGCTTGGGGAGCAGCAGGCGGAGGAGCCTGCAGCCTAAAAGACTCAGCCAGAAGCCTCCAGCGCACGGTTCTCGGCCGGATGATGCTCACGTCTCGGTATGTAGCCCGCATTGCCTTTTTCCCCACGTCCATGAGTCTCAGGAGTAGCCCAGGCTACAGTCTTCCAGGTCAGTGGCCAGTAGGTAGTAATATACCCATTCTGTAAGAGCCAGCAGGGTATGCTCAGAACTAAGATATTATATCGACGACATACCCTTAATTTCAATTATTTTTCTCGATCCGTTGCTGTAGCAATTCCCCGAGCAGAATTGATCTGATTGGAATATTTTTTACTTCGGGAGTTCCCGACACCTATGGCACAGAGCAAATCAACATTAAATTACCGCCCACAGTATGAGCAATATATCCGGGCAAATTAGAGTCCATGGTCGAATGGAGCCGCCCATCGAGCTGCACAACAATAGGGCTAATAACGCTTTCCGCAACCCAGCTGCTTTTGTTAGATCAATTGACTCGTGGGCTACCTAATATTATTGCTAGCTCACAAAACGTAGATCTTGTGTAAATGCGCACTGTATTGTGATTCACGGCAAGAGCCCCTTGAGGCCAGGATCAACCACGGAAAGGAGATGATAGAAATTTCCTACGGAATCGAGATTGCGATACAATTACCTCACGCGAAAAAATTACTGCTGCGCAAGCTCTGGCTCCGGAGCATTTTCGCTTCTTCTCCGTTATCATACGCCAACAATCAGCTGTCGTGCACATATTCATGGCTGATTGATACACAGGAAAGATAGTTTTCCGTCGCCAAATGCTGCAGCCGCTCGCATCTCGACACCTTCCAGAATTGGCCCCCAGTTCACCGCCAGAGTGGTAGCACAGGTGGCACCCGCCCCTTGTCTGTTGCTTGCGGCGATCCGCTAGAAGTCGCAGCATGTCGACGATAACCGCAAATACATGTATGCAAGTGCTGTCGCAACATACTCTGTCTCCGCGTATTTTGCCGTCGCTCTGAGGCTGTTCGCACGCAGATTGAGCAAAGTGTCGACACAGGTAGATGATGTCTTGATTGTAGTTTCTTTGGTTGGAGGGCGAATTTGCAGTAGGACTCTAGCATGATTGATTGATTGATTGATTGATTATTTCATTCAGAAAAGGACTTCCATAACCATCCCGCACCCTGTAAAGACTACAATAACCAACGGCCCGACGGAATCACGTATTGCCCTTGGAAGCGCAATCCTGCATTTACTAGTAAATTCCACCTAATCTATGGCGCACCCCCGCCAGATCACCCCCTTTGGCCGCCTACATTGCTTTCTGCCTCTGACCTCGCCACCGCCGTCGCCTACCTCAATTGTGAGGCCGTCTACACGTCCTCCAAGTGTGGTTAACACCACCGCATGTTGAACAGTGCTGTCTGCGTCTTTCCACCATCTGCCATCCTTGTTGTTGAGTCGTCTGCAATTCTGCAGGCATCAGACCTTGACGAGGTCTTGCCTCCCACCGTCGAGGAGCGTCACATGACCTCGCCTAAACACGGAGTCACTCCACTATCCTGATTGGGCCTAGCGCGGACAACGAGGCAGCGGGATAATACCTCAATATTGGTGGCGATTTACTAGTAAAGCCACGTACCTCCCTGGTGTCCGAGGTGCGGCTGACCGATGACCACGACTGACTCGGGAATATCACCGATATTTGCGATCCTCCCCACCAAAATTTTCAGATATCTCACAGATATCCCGGGACGACTAATTTGCATCTAATTTACATAGATATCCTATATAGAGCTTGTATTATGCTTAGTAAGCAACATTTGATGCTAGAAATCTAGAGTTAATTTTAGAATTACTACTATTCGCATAAAAATTTCGCCTTCTCTTTCGCATCTCCGATTTTCACCTCCTTATACTTGCACTATTTTATCTACATTTACAATCTTAATTAGTCTACAAATCAAGTCGATTCTTTACTACAATAATTGTTGATTGTATATAGATTAACTTGAACAATAATACAACAAATTTTTAAGCTTAGCAAGTTGCTCTTGCTCTTGTACAAATTTATTGCTCTTAAAATATTACAAAAATCTACTTATACGTTAAAAAAAAGTAGCAAGCTTAATATTTAATCTATAGTTTCGACAACAATAATTCTGTGCATAAGACAAAGCTAATTTAATTTCTAGCAAAGAAGATTGTTAATTATTTGCTCAAAATAGTTTTAAGAAACGTAAGCAAAAAAAGAGTTTATTCTTAATAGAAACACAAAAAGAGAATTTCTTTTTGTCGAACAATAGATTGATCGCGTCGGGTCGAATTATCAAGTTCGAGTTAAGTACTTGACTCGAATCTTGACAATTTGTATTAATTTGATTCGAAAGTCTTGACAATTCGATTTCTAAAGTTGAAATTAACAATTCGAATCAATTTCTATACTTGAAATTAAAACTTAACTTAAAAAATCGATTTAAATTGCTAAGACTTAGTATTAGTATAAAGAAATTCTAAAATAAATAGTAGAAAATTATATTTTATTCTATAATTTTTCGATATAAAATTATCTAGTAATGCATTATAATAATGCATTCGAACTATCTAGATAACTAGAGTTAAATTATTAACTTAACTTTTTTAGTTAAAGAGTTCGACAACTTTGTTCTACATAATTTTGTCAAAAATTATAAAAAAAAAAATTAATTGTATCTTGAGAAGAATTTAAACTCTTAATCTTTCAATTTGCAATAACAATAACACAATATTTACGAGAAGTTAACAAGAGTATAGTAATGCTCTTAATAACATTATTATAAATATTGTATTACTATTATTAAAAGTTAAAACGCTCTATTATTGAGCTATCGAGATTTTAATATTTAAGTATACTTTATTTCAAAATATCTAGAGAACTAATAACTCTAAAGCAATAATATAATTCTTTAAAAAGTCAAATACATTATTCGAAAAATTGACTCAAATTGTTAAAATATTAGTATAAATATAAATTAGATTTAATAGATTTAAAATCTTAGTTTTATACTTTACTTAAATTGTTTAATTATAACTTAATAATACAATATAGTAATGCAAAAAGATAATATATTATAATAGTAATGTATAATAGTAGACTCTCTAAGTTATATATGTAAAGTTATGAGTTTAAAATTTCAATAGTCTTAATTGCTTTACTATTATCTTAAAGAGTCTAATTTAAGGTATTTTTTATCTTGTTGTTATTTTTATTGTTATTATTCTTAATAATTTTATTGTTATTGTCTTTATCTTTCTTGCTTTTATTATTCTCTTTGCTATTATTATTATTATTATTTGTTGCTTTATAGTAGTTATAACTTAACTCTTTTATATTATCTTAAGTTCTATATTAAGTCTCTTGCTTATTTTTTTTTTTTTAACAATGTTATTGAAATTCTTTATCTTAATAGTAATAGAATTTGAAATCTTTCTCTTCTTTATATTGTTTAAGAATGCAAATTCTTTAACAAAGATATTAAACAATTCTATAGAATTGTTATTATTAGCTCTTTTTAAGTTATTTAAATAATTATAATAAATAATTTGTTGTTAAATAATTTACAATTGATTTTATATAGATTAAAAAGCTTTTATTAATATTAAGCTTGTTGTCGACGTTTAACTATAATATTAATTAGCTTAGATATAAAATACAGATAATATATTTAGATAATACATATCTTCTTAGAAAAGAATCTTATTACTACATTTGTATTTCTACGCAACGTTTATACTTTTTCGATAATTTTAAGTTAATCTGCTTTTTTAGTTGCAAATTTCTTCTTTGTTTTCTATCTTAACTTGTTTTCGAGACATTCTACTATTAAGTTGCTAGCATTATGTGCTTAATTGCATTACTTAGATATATTATTATAAATTTCTTTATTAATTCGATACTTCTTAACTTTCTCTCTAATATTGTCTTCTATAATCTTATAATCTAACTTCGCAACTTTCTTTTATATAGATATTTTACAAAGCTTCTTAATTTGTATTAAGATAACTTTTTAATTGTTGCTTTGCTTTTTATACAATTTCTTGCAATTATTATTTTAGTCTTTTGCGCAATTTTGACTTGCAATAGTTTTTAAGTTTGTTAATAGCGCTTCTATTATTTGTGCGTATATTTAGTTTATTCTACAAGTAATATATAGAGATAATACAATTATATAGTAGCTTAGAAGTTTTTTACAATATCTAGTGAGTACGACAAGATTCAAAGAGTAGAAAATCCGAAAAAATTAATAGAATTGTAAATAATATGTTAACAAGTAGTTTTATTAAAACAAAGTAAGAAATATATATATTAGAGTTAAAATTAATATTTATTTACTAATACTTACTTTAAACTTTTGTTAATCTAAGATTATTAATTCTTTATATTAATATATACTTGATTTTGTTAACATATTATACGCGTTTATATTTGTTAACTTTCTTATTATTAATTTTACTTACTTTTATTGTTAATTGTTAATTGAAGTCTTTCTTATTACGCAATTTTTAACGCGTTTGCACTAGTAATTGTTATTCAAATTATTGTTTATTTTACTATAACTTCTTTGCAATTGCTTTTAAATTTTCTATCTTTTAGTTACATTTATATAAATTTCTTTCAATTAATATTGTTAAAATTATTAACTTTATTAATAACTTATACAAAGTAGACAAAAAATATATACAAATAATGCGAAATATTTTTCTTAAAACTAATACATTCGATTTGCTAAATTGTCGAAATATTACTAAATCTTTTTGCGATAAGCTAATTTCTTAATTTAATTATAATAGAATAAGTACAAACAAAGAAAAATCTTAAGAAAAAAAAAGTATTAAAAGAAAAAGTATTAGAAATGCTAATATAGTTAAGATAATACAAACAAATAATATATTTTTGACTAATATATTAATATTTTGCAATAGCAAGAACAAAAATAAAAGCTTGATATTGTTGCTCTTTATAAGATTAAAAAATATTAAAAGTTAATTAACTTTCTTATTTCTCGACTTTTATTTTAGTATCTAATTTGCAAAGTTTTGCATAATAAGATTAACAATTTTAACTATAAAAGAACAACTATTGTATTTAGAGTTTAACTTTAACAATACTTTAGAAAGCAACTAAGATATTTATATATATCTTTCTTTTTAGTAAGTGCATTATCTTTTTGCATTATTATTATAATAATAGAGTTGTAATTAATATTCTACGTAGTATAGATTCGAATCTTGCAATAATTTACGCTAAGCGTATAACAATTTAGTTGAAGAATTTGAATTTTATTAAGCATTTAATAGAGTAGTTTTATCTTCTTAGCTAGAAATTCTACAACAATGTTATATTTTTCTTCTTAAACAATTATAATATATTCATTGCACTAACTAAGAATCGAATCTTCGAAATTTTATTATTAATAAATTTTTTCTAGCAATTCAAGTTATTAAATGCATTATTTCTTTGCATTATTATTAATAGTATCTAATTATTTTTGTAATTATTAAAAATATTTCTTCTTCGAAAGTTAATTTATCTATTAATAAATCTAATTTAAAGCAATCTTAAAATCTAGTATAAAAAAATCTTCTTCTTTATTTATTACTTAATTGTTATTCTTTTCTCTATAATATATATTTTACAATTTGAGAATAATCTCTTTTATATTTAAATCTATAGTACAGTTAAAGTACTTAATTATTATAATTTGTTCGACAATTTGCAAACTTATTTAAGATCGATTTTATTAATATATTCTTCAAGTAAGATTAAAAGTTTGTTTAATATCTATCGATAACACTAAATATAAAAGTATATCTTAAATTATTTGCGTTAGTTTTAAAAAGTTTAACGCATTATCTCTTTAATATTTTTAGATTAAATATTTATTCTTTACAATATCGAAGCAAAGATATCGATTGTCTTTATTTTGTATCGAACAAGATTGTTAAAATTGTTAAAGTAAGAATCTTGTAATAATTACAATAGACTATATTAATATTAGTAAAAGATTATATGCATTATTATATTGTATTATCTCTCTAGCAATATTTATTCTTTGCGCTTTTGCTTTTAAATTAGTAATCGAATTATAATAATATCGAAAATAATTCTTAAATTCTATCTTATATTTGTTCTTGTAATTAACAATATTATTGTTTTCTCTCTTATCTTACAACTTATAAAGATTAATTTTTTTTATAAAATCTAGAATATTAACAAAATTGTATAATATATTGTCTAATTCTTTTGTTCTCGAATAGTATTTTGCAAGTTTTGTCGCAACTTTATTGCAAATCTTAATTACAATATTTGTTAAACAATAAATATTAACTCTTATTATCTTCTTTAGATATTTAAGATAATTAAATATCGTATTAAATACTCGAAATTCTAAATAAATATTTGTATTAATTGTTTGCAAAACTATAAGAATATATTTGTAGAAGAAATTTAGCATATTGTAAACAAGCAAAACTAAGTTTTACTCGCTTTTGTTAAGTTTAATTTGTTAAATCTTTAAATCTTAAAAATATTTCTTTACTTAAAAATTAACAAAATTGCGTAATTAATATACTTGATAAAGTATAAGATAGATAAAGTTCTAACAAATACAAATATTCTATACTATTTTTGTAACTTTTTATCGATTTTCTCTTAAAAAACTCTAAATCGAAGCAAACGTTAGACTAAGTTATTAATAATAATTATAAGAGCGCAAATCTAATAGAATTAGAATATATATTATCTCTTTGCATTATTACAAATTTAAATATCTTTTTAATTATATTAGACAAGTTTATACTTCTTGTAATATCTTAAAGTTGTTTATTTTTTAATTGCACAACAACATTGTTATTTGTTGCTTTCGATTCTATAGTTGAAATAAAATTTTAAGTTACAAGATTAATAATATAAGTTAAACAAGATATAGAGTTTTGTTGTTTATTCTATTAAAACTCTTATTAATTTAAGATCTTTTCGAGTTTGTTCTTATATATATTGTTATTACTTGCGTTATTAATAACAATCTTAAGAAGTTTGTCTTTAATCTCGAAAAACTTTAAAATCTTTATAAGCTTCAATATTAATTAACAATCTATATACTCGATATTAAGAGAAGTAAATTTAATAAGATATTTGCGAAATTGAAATGCAATATCTATTTAATATATTAATACTTTTAAATAAATAATTCTTTAAGAACTAAATTATATATCTAAAGCAATAGAGACACGTTAAATATTCTTGAGATCTATCTTGATTTTCTTACAAATTTAATTGTATTTCGAGAGAATTATCTTAAATAGTTTTGTGCAACTTAAAAGTATTAAATCTAAGCAAAGCATTTCTAATAGCTTTCGAAAGTTAAGATTGTCGATAGTTTAAAAAAACAAATTTAAATTTACGAAAGTTTTGCATAGCTAATCTTTTTAATTATTTGTAACTTACGCAATTAAAGATTAAATCAATTGCAATTTACAATTAAGATTGTTTTTGTTTTAAATAAAATCTTTATATTCGATATACTTAAATAATTGTAAGCAATAGAATAATTCAAAATTTTATAATAACTTTTGCACACAATTTTTGAAATATTATTTACAATTAAAGCTATTTAAATATATTTGTTTTAGAGCTCGAATTATGCTTCTACATTAATCTTTTTTGCTTAATATAAATTAACAAGTCTTGATTAGATTTTGTTTAAGATATTGTTGTTAATAGTTGTTTGTAATTACTATGCTTGAAATTAAGTATTAGTATTTAAACTTTATTTAATATATTTGTTTTTCTCTCTTAAAACAAGTAGTAGATAATTAATAAATATCTTGTTTAATATCTCGCGAAGAATTCTTTTTCTATTATCAAAAGCAAAAGTAAGAAAACTTTAATTAGATTAACTCGCAAATTAATTAAGATATAAGCTACTAGATAGCAAGTCGCAAGAGATAGATTTGCTAGAATTTTCTTCGTTTGAAGACAGTAATTGACTTAAAGCTTTTAAAGAGTTCGATATTTTGCAAACAAGAATACAAATATAGTATAACAATTTTCTTTAATAATTTGAGAAAGTAACTCGAGAACAAAAAAATAATGGAAAAGAGTAATGCAAGCAACAACTAGTTTAAACAAGTTGTTTTGAGATAATACAAGCAAGCGTAGCTTTTGTGTCGAAGCATACTACTTAATACTTTGGCGAAAAATTCAAAATTATAATAACAAATATTTAAAAATAGAAAATCTTAATATAATAATGTTATTTTTGGTTTCTTGACAATTTCATTCGATTTCTAATATTAAAATCGAAAATCGAGTCGAGTCGAATTAAGTCGATTTCAAAATAATAGAAATCGAATCGAGTTTAAAGTTGATTTCTAATATTGAAATTGTTAAGTCGAGTTAATTTCTAAAGTTGGAATCGAAACTCGATTTAACAATTAATCTATCGAACAATATTGATAAGAATATGCTATTGTAAATGTTAAAGTATTAAAGTATTTAATACTACAAAACAAGATTAATAAATCTCTATTACTATCAAGTTGTTAAAGTCTTTAATTATTATCTTAATTCTAATAACGCAACGCTTTAAAATTATAATCTAATAAAAGTTTAGCAAATTATCTAGCATTAAAAAACTAAAGATTATTACAAGAATTGCAATAAAGAAATTATTGTTAATAACTATAATTTAAAGAAACTAGAACAAATATTCGACTTCTTTTAACAATATTTTGCAAATATTAAGTATTTTATTTTCCACTTATTTTTTCGAAGCAATTTAAACTTTCTTTTAGATTATTTTCTTCTTTTGCAAGAGAAATTATATTAACGTGCAAAGCTTTCTAATTTGCAACTATTATATTTCGACAACAAAAATTTAATGTTAATTCTATATCTTCTTTATATTATAAACAATAGCAAGATTAATTAGCACAATCGAATCAAATACTAGAAACTATTAAAATATCGAAATACATAACTTTATATCTTTAGTATAATAATTAATTACTTTGTATAACAATAAAAGCAATTTAACAAGAAATTCTTCTCTTTTAAAATTAACAAGAACTAGTACAATACTTAAATATTACTTCATAAGTAAATGCTATCTATTAATTGATTTAAAGTTTCGAAACAAATATATTTAGAGCTTTTAAATATTGTTTTCGATTGCTTAAAGAGGACTTTTTTATCTCTTCTTGTATTGCTATATTTTATACTTATATTGTTTTATTTCTTTACTTCTTATAGCTTCAATATATATCTACTATTTTACAAAAGCGCATACTACTATTTTAAAGTCTTGTTGTTGTAAATCTTGTTGTCGAAATAACTATTTTATAAGTGATAATTTTTTAAGTTGTAAGAAAATTTTAACAATAACTTCTATCAAAAATTTTGCACTTAAGAGCGCAATTTCGAAATAATTATATTATATCTACAATATTACTTTAATTACTATTATAACTTTAGACAACCATTGTAATAGAGCTATCTATTAAGTTTACAAATTATATATAATTAAATAGCATTATTGCTAATTTATATCTTGTTGTTGCTTTTAATTCTTAAAGATTTTGCTTATCTTTTTTAAACTCTCTTTAATATATTATTAAAGAGATTTCAAATTCTACGCAACAAGATTAGCTTTAAACTAATTGCGTTAATTTAAGAAATCGAGTTCGATTTAAGAAATTAAATTGAATCTTAATAATTCGATTTAAATCGAATTAAAAGTCTTAACAATTTAATTTCTAAAGTTAAAATTAATAATTTAATTCGATTTCAAAAGTTAAATCGAAAGTTAAATCGAAAAATCGAATTGAATTGTTAAGACTATATTGGTAATTTGGGGAAGCGATCTCTATAATACAATAGCTTTACTAAGTTGATATCGATTCAAGAGAGCCTCGTAGCATCTAGCGCTAGCCTATTAGAGTAATTTGAAATTTTTCCTAGAATTTAGATTGTTTTGTAATTTTTCTGAAGTTTTTAGCCTAATCGAGTTAGTATTACGAATAGGATTAATATTTGAAAACAATTTTTTTTAGAATTTTTTTTGTTTTCAAATATTAATTCTATACGTAATACTAATTCAATTAGGCTAAAAAATTCAGAAAAATTACAAAACAATCTAAATTCTAGGAAGTTTTTTAGATTACTCTAATAGGCTAGCGCTAAATGTTACAAGACTCTCTTTGGTCGATATCAACTTAGTAGAGTTATTGTGTTACAGAAGTCCCTTCCCCGAATTGCCAATATATTATTTTTAGTAAATTTTATTGTTTTTAGTAACAATTAATTGATAATTTAATAGAAATAATTAATTTATTTAAATTAATTAATAAATATATTAGATTGTTTTTATATTATATATTACTATTGTGTATTATTTAGAAAACAATTAAAAAAATCTAAATTCAAACCAAATTTATACTATTTTTAGTATTCTTAATATTTTTAACAATTTAATTCGATTTTAATTTTTAAATTAAAAATTAACTTAATTTAATTTAATTTAATTTTAAAATAATTAAAATTAAATTAATTTTTAATTCGATTTCTAAAGTTAAATTGTTAATTCGAATTAAAATTTAGAATTTGAAATCGAAAATTAAATTAATAATTAATCTAATTAGATTAACAAAATCTATAGTGCTTTAAATATTAAGATTTTAAAAAAAAAATATACTAGACAAGACTTTAAAGCATAAGAGATCGAAAAACTAGATATAAATATCGATCAAATTTAGCAACAAGAGCAATAGACTAACAATTCTATATACAAGAACTATCTTATCTTTTTATCTTTTTATCTTGTTAATTTATGCATAATATAGTAGACTTTCTATTAAAGTATACAAATACTTATTTTATTACAAGAGCGCAAATAAAATCTTTAAAAAAGTTTGTTTAAATAATCTTTTCAAAGCTAGATTACTAACTATAGTAGAAGATTAACAATATTATTATAAAGCAATTTTTGAAGCTTTTAAACTATATATATATTGTCTTTCTACAAGACTTTGTAATTCTTTATAATTAATATTCTATATATTCTTTTTAATATTATAAAATCTTTAAGTATTCTTTATATCTTGTCTTTGTTATTAATATTGCTATCTTTCTAAAGAACAAAGATTGCGATATTAATATATAGATTAGACTAGCAATATTGCTACTAAGACAACAAGTACTTAGTTTAAATATCTTGTTATTAAACTTAATTTTTAATAACTTTAATAAACAACATAAGTAAATAACAAAAATAAAAATAAAATTAGAAGACTTTCTAAACAATAAGATTATCTTTAAGTTTATCTCTATAAAGAGACAAAAGCTTCTTAACTTAATAACAAAGAATATATTTATATCTATTAATTCTTAATTTTAATTGTTCTTTTTATTCTTCTTATTTATAATCTTTATATTCTTTGTATTATTCTCGAAATAAACTATTTTGTTATTTGCAACAATGTGTTAATCATTCTTCTTTCTCTTGTTGTTAAACTATTTTCTAAATTGCTAGATATAGACAATTATTAATCTCTTTAAGAAGTAAATTATAAATTTCGAAATTAACTCTTTTATAGTCTTATTAAACAATTAATATAATTATATTTAATATAAGAACTAAAGTAACAAAGATGAAAAGTTCTACTTTAAACATTATATTATTATTAAGACTATCTATACTAGAACTTAGAGAAACTCTTTAAAGACTACAATAACAACAATAAAGATAAAAAGAATTGTAAAAGAATTAACTTTAAAAGTGTTTGCAACGCAATTAAGAAAAGTTTCGAAACTATAGATTGCAAGCTAGAAGAAAATCGAAGAAGATTATAGAAAAGATCTTATTCTCAATTGTTTAAGAACTAGAAATAATAAGATTTGAGCAATTTTCTTGCAAGCAAATAACTCTCTCGAAGATATATTAGATGCTTATTAAATACGCGTTGCGAGAGATTCTAATTTAATATTAATTTGTAGTTGTATAAGAGTTAAGAGACAACTAAGAAAATATTAACAATTCGAGAAACTAGCTTCTTAATTTTAAGATGCTAAGATAATCTAAGTAACTCGAAATCAATCTTAAGAACGTTCGAGAAACAACAAAAAGCTTGTATTTGAAAAATTGAAAAAAGCTTAACAAAAAGTATAATTTTGATATTCGAGATATATACAAACTTTTGCAATACTTTAATTAAAATCTTTGCTTATTACTTACTTATACTATAGTAATTTATATTACAAAATCGAACAATTTGTAAGATTTCTACGCAAAAGTAATATATAGATAGAAGCATCTTCTATAGTTTGCGCAATTAATTGCGTGTAATTAATTATATATAATTAATTGCGCATAATAAGTAGTACTTGCAAATTGCGCTTAATAAATCTTAACAATACAAGTAATATTCAAATAACACTTAATATATCTCTTAAATTTTTAATAATACTCGAGATTAATTTAAGATTATCTAGATCTACTAATATAACTTTAGAACTAAAATATTGATACAACAATTCTAAGAGTCTCGAATTGCTAATAGAGTCTCTAGAGAATTACTTTAAATTATTAATAAAAGATCTTGTTCTTAACAATTTTAAGATTAAAAACAAGAGAATTTAGATGGTTTTCTTAATCTTAAATAGACTTTTTATATACGCAATAGATACAATTTATATAGACTTGAAATCTAGATACTTTAAATTATATTAACAATTTAAAATAATTCTCTAGAAATTTTATTAGCAACTCAAGACTTCTAGAATTGTTGTGTCGATATCTTAGCTCTAAAGCTATATTAGTAGATCTAGATAATCTTGAGCTAATCTTAGATATTATCAAAAATTTAAGAAATATATTAAGTATTACTTGAATATTACTTGTGTTGTTAAGACTTGTTAAACACAATTTGCAATCATTATTTATTATGCGCAATTAATTATGCGCAATTAATTATGCGCAATTAATTATACGCAATTAATTGCGCAACTATAAAAGATACTTTTGCTTATATATAGTATAATTGTTAGATTAAGTTTCAATTTAATTGAATTAATTCGCTCAATCTTAACTCTAGAATTAGACAAATTTCCTAGCTTAACAAGATAGAACGAGCGAAGAATGCGCGTCGAATGTTTAACTCGACTTACTCAATTATATAACGTTACGTAACGCGCTAATTATATGCGATTAACGTAGATCTTGCGCTAGCTTAATCGAGTTAGCGCATAGATAAGATAAGATAAAATAAGCGAATGTTAACGCGACGAAGTTAGCTTAAATTCTTGACATTGACTCAACAAAACTCGATTCTAGAGTCGAGTTTGCATCTTAATCTTGATCTAATTCTACAAGACTTAAGAGAGTAAATCAAGTTAAGAAAAAAGTGTTCGACTCGACTTAACAATCACACTACTTGTATATTACTCTTATATAGAAATTTTACAAATTGTTCGATTCTATTATACAAATTAGTATAATATAAACAAGTAATAAGCAAAGATTTAATCGAAGTATTGCGAGAGTTTGTGCGCATTTTAAATATTAAAATTATACTTTTTGTTAAATTTTTTTTAATCTCTTAAATACAAGCTTCTTGTTATCTCTCGAACGCTCTTAAGATTAATCTTGAATTACTTAAGTTATCTTAGTATCTTGAAATTAAGAAGTTGATTTCTTGAATTGTCAATATAGTAATTTCTATTCATACTATATACTTGATAAAGAACGTAAAGAATTCTTATCAATTTAGATAATTTTTACATCAAAATTTCCGGGAATAAATTCTTATCCTAAGATTCTCTCGAAAAGATAATATCTTGTTGACTAATTGTTTTAGCGCAGTTAGTCGCTAATTATGTATGAACTTCGTCTTGAATATTCTTTTAATAGCGTCGATTCCAAGAGCAATATATAATTTTGTTAAGTTGTTGGTTATTGTAGTCTTTATAGAGTGCAAGATAATTATAAAAGTTCTTTCCTATATTTTATTAAGCACTCGAGTCTTTCCTATTTGGGAATGCTATGCGACTAGTAACTATTAATCAATTAGGCTTCGTAAGAAGTTTGATTGATTATCTATCTACAACTTCTATATAGACGCGTTAGGGTTAATGTGTATATATGCATTGTGATTACTGGTTAGCTAGGCGGCAATCTCGCAGGCAATATTGTTGAGTTCTTCGCTGATAAAGGAATTCTTTGCTCAATCGAATTAAATAATTTCTTTGAGAGGTGAGTTACATTTTCTTTTGATACAAAAGCCAAAAGTTCTCTTAAAGGTTAGTTAGTCGTGAGACTTTCTTCTATAGCTTGCTGTAAGACAAAGGTATTCAGTCCTTCTATTGGTTTTATGACCAGGTGGTGTAAGAATAGGCACGAGCTGTGTGATAACAGCATGGCTGCATGATCTTAACCCTCACCGGTCTTTTATGTCTTTGCGTTTTGCTGAGATTAATCTCAATAGACCACCATAGCTTTGGGGCTCTGGACACGATAATACTCTCCTGCAGTCTAGCAGGTGTCTTGGGACGTCGTATTAACCTTGCCGTCCAAGCACAGCCGCCTAGAACCTGTCAATCCAACCAAGTTACTGCGTCTTAACCTACCTCTGGTAGCGCTAATTTTTGGAATTGTATGTTTTATTACCGACATATTAGCTCTAGTCCTACCGGTTCGTAGCATTTAGAGCCTCTAGATAGAAAGAATGTGGAACGTTCAACTCGCAGGTACCACTATTCTGAAAGCTTGTGAGCTGCGGCTGATCAGCAACGTGGTGCCTTTCTGCGCCGGGAATATCTGTACGCCGACACCATACCGCGTCTGCATTGGCAGTATTCATCGATACACCGTCGTGCTTGGGCTGGACTTGGGGGATGTGATTTGGACATATCCGCTCCACTTTCAATACGGCTGCTGGAACACACTTAAGGGGGTGGGGCTTGATCGATCCAGGTATCGAGGCCTTAGGGTAACTTATAAAGCAAAAACTATAAACTTACTTAAAAATAACAAGATTATAATAATAAAAGAAATTGTAAATATATATAGAAATAAGAATTATAAATATACAAACAAGAGCAAAGAGAAATACTATTTAAATAACAATAAATATTATAAACTTAATTAAAAGAATATTAACAACTAGATTAAAGAATATACAATTAATCGATATATATTTACTAAGTCTTTTAAATTTGTTAAATATTAATACAAGATAATTAATCTTAATAGCAATTTATATAATAGAAAAAATATATTAAAAGCAAGAAAGTTTATATTTTTTAAAACTTTTATCTCTATATTAATATCTATTTTAATATCTAGTTCTACTACTAATCTTATTAAAATAATGCTTAATCTATATTTTATAAATATAATAGAGAATGATAAATACAAGCAAGAGACTAGAACTTATAAATATAAATAAGAGTATTAAATAAAATTTGATCTTAAATAAAAATATATTAAGAATTGTTATTGCAAATAACAAACAACTAGTAGTATAAATAAAAAATATTCTTGCAATAAATCTAGAACTTATATATATTTGCTTAACGCAAATAACAATCTTCTTATTGCTCTATTAAGCAATTCTATTAGAATATTCTTCGATAAGTTTATTATAATAAACTTTGTTAATTAAGTTATTTGCAAGAAAGATTTTGCTTCTAGTAATGCTCTTTGCAATACAATATTAAAAACAAATAATATTCTAAACAAGTAAATCTTTATATTGTAAATAGTTTAAAGTTAGAAAATAAATATTAAATAATAATTATCGATCGATATATTATTTAAGATTAATATTATTTCTATATGCAAGATTAAATTCTACAAGAACTATCTAAGAACTAGATAATTTAATAGAGAGACAATTAATAGAAGTTTTAATATAAGAGATTAATAATAAATTGAATTTTCTATTTTCTTATCTATATTATTGTTTGTCTCTATAAGATATTTGCAACAATAAAAAATATCTCTATTAAAAGATTTAGTATTATTGAAAGAAAGATTTTTAATAATTAAAACTTGTTAGCAATATTGCAAATTAATAGAGTTTAATTATATAAAATCTAATATTGCAAAAACTAAATCTTAAATTAATATTAATATAATATTAGACAAAGTTATATATAAAGTTAAAATCTTATTTTTAAGTATATATTTGCTAATTTATTACTATTGTTATTGCAAAATCTTAATTCTTGTCTATTTATTAATTGATAAAGCTAATATTATCTACAAATAATAAATCTACAAGATATAAAAATTTCTTAACTTTATTAAAATAATATTTTACTTATTATATTGCAATTGTTTTCGAAGAATCTTATAAATAAAACTTTAATAAAATTTTCTTCTTAAATACAATTAGAAACGCAAATATAAACGCAAATATTAATAATCTATCTATAATTATCTATCTTTTTGTCGATTAATAAGAACAAAACTTAAGTTAAAATATTAAAATATAGAGACACAAATAAGAACAAGAATTCGAATAATAATTTGTTAAATTATATAAAAGAGAAGAAATTGACGCAAAAGATATAAGAACAACTAGAAAATTACAAATTACAAAACTTTTATTTAGATAACTAGTTATATATAAAGCAAGAAGAATTTATTATCTTAGAGTTAAACTTTCTAGCTATAGCTCTATTTTTATATTATTGTTAAAGCTTTCTTTAACAATAGTATCTTGTTAAACTCGATAGTATTGCTATTCTCTTTTGTAGTATTAAATATATTAATTAAGATAAACTTGTTATTTTTATCTAGCAAAGAGATCAAGTAGTTAAACAAATATCTTTAGTTTAGTACTTATTATTTTTTCTTTAAGATTAATATTAAATGTTGTTGTATTCTATTTATTTCTAGCTTTTAAATATTTAGATATAATATAAATAGTTTATATCTAATATTCTAAAAAGCTTGCCTAAGTTATATCTTTGCTCTTATATTAGAACAATCTCTTACAAGAACTTTGCGAATTAATTGTAATTCTTTGCATATTATTTGTATTGTTTTATTTATCTTTTGAGTATTGCAAAGAAGATTTCGATAGAGTTAAAATTGCAAAAGTATAAAGAAAAGAACGTTGATATAATATCTATACTATTATATATTTTCTAAAGCTTCTTGCTTTTGTAAGCATAGATATTGTTTAAACAAATTACTAAATTAGAATCTTTGTCAATTGTTAATATAGTAAGTAAAAGAATATAATAACAAATAAAGTTATTAAAGATTATTTATATAATCGAGTTATAATATATAATTTAGACAATATATTCTTTAATTGTAAATGCAAGCAATATTAATTATCTCTTTAATTATTTAAATATTATATATATCTTTGCTTTGCAATCTTATAATAACTATTTATATTTTCTATTGTTAGTTCTTTTGTAAACAACAAATTTATTCAAAAATATTAATTAATATATCTTTTATTAATATAGATGTACTTGTTAGATATTATATTATATCTAAATTTTTTGCAAAGTATAATAAAAGATTTGCAAAACATCTATTAATATACAATTACAAGAATATTTAGATATTAATTTTCTTATATATTTCTTTATTTCTTTAAAGTATTCTTGCGATTCTCTAGATACTAACAATAATGTCAAATTTGTTATACAAATAAAGATATATTTTGTTAAAATAAACAATGAGACAAAGATTAATATATTTAAGAAGACTATTCTTTATTGTTTTGTCAATTAACTTAATAGAATTTCTTTGATATTAAGAGACAAAAATAAAGATATACAAATAAATATTATATTTTATTTTATTTACTTGTTGTTTAGATACATTTTCTAGATACAATATATAAGTAATATTTTTATTAATTCTAATACAATTAATAATTGCAATTCTTTAATTGTTAATTAGAGTAAATATTATAGCAAGAAGAGAGTTACAAGATATGCAAATAATATAATTATACTAAAGACTTTAAACACTATCTAATTAGAATAAGAATTAAATAGATAGAAGAAATTTTAATTAAATTGCGCGAAAAACTATAATTTGTATAATAGAACTATTAAAAACTTGACGTTCTCTCGATTGCAATATAGAAATCTACTTCACACAATATTTCTCTCTATTTCGAATAAGATTTAATAGCGTTCTAATAGTATCTAGTAACTCTATTACTTTGTCTTAAGTGTTAGAAAGCTTTACAACTACAATTTCGAACAAACTCTATAAGAACTAGAAATCTAAATTCTTTCTATTGTTAATACAAAATATATATCTCTAAGTAACTATAGTTGCAAAGATCCTTCTATCGATCAAATCTTTAATAACGTTATTTTTTTCTTGTATAAGTATATTTAAGTCTATAGTTGTATTTGTAAACTATTCTTTGTATATTTTGCTAATATCTAAAAGATATAGCAAGAAGATAAATACGTAAGTTCTATAGAATATATTAATTATAATATTGTAAATGTTTTTTTCATATAAGTATCTTTAATAATAGAATTAATCTATTAGTAATATTGTTTCAAGAAATAGTATTAAAACAAAGCAATTATTATATATTAATCTACTCGATTAGGATATAATATTAGCGCATAGAGTAACACAAGATAATTAAATTATTAAGATAAGTACAAGAGAATTGCAACAAGTAATTAAGTAACAAATATATTAATAATCTAGTATTGCAATCTAGATTAACTCGAGACAATTCTCTTTTATATTTCTAGCAATTCTCTTTAACTATCTAAGTTATATTGTTATTGTTATCAATAATTGTATTCGACAACTATACTTAATATATAATAAATATAATATTAATAATATTAATAGTATATTTATTAACAATTATTAAAGATTATGTAAAAGACAATTAAACAATAGAATTATTGTTGTCTTTTCTAGAATTTCTATTCTTACTAATTGTATATTTGTATCTTTCAAAATTAGTTCTATTTAAATTAGTATTTATTTCAATTATATTACTATTAATTTTTTTTAATCAATATAAATCTAAAGTTTATAATATTGTTTGCAAAGTATAAAGCGAAGACTCTAGTTTATATACATTCGCATTTTGGCAAGCAGATCGAGCTAAGCGTGTCAAGATATTTTCTAGATTCTTTAGATTCTACAAATCTATAAACATAGATCTAAACAATTATTAAAACTATATAATCGAACACACTAGATACAAGAACTATTTATTAGAAATAACTAGAAAATTACATTGTTTTTTGCGAACTTATATTATAGTTTAAATCTAATATTGAATTCAACAATTGTTATTATTAGTTTAGCGAACATTATTTTGTTCGTCAATCTAATCACTTAACAAATTCGACTAATTGTTATATTAATCGTCATTCTAACATCGTATTATTTATTTATTCAATTCTTACATAACTTACATTCGAAGTCTTGAACAATAGTATTGCTTTATTTATTTTAATTAGCGTCGCAAAGCGCAATCGAAACAACAACGTACAATCTATAATAATCAAATTTATATACATTGCTTCGTTATATCGTTTATTTGACGCTTTTAGAATTTTTCGTTGATTTAACAATTGCGTCACTTTGATTCGCATTCTTTTTAATTATTAATTCATTTTATCTCGCGATTTTCGTCGTCATATCTTTGGCAATTCTTTGAGTCTCTTATTTTTGCTTCGCAATTCTTGTCGTTACGATTTTAATTATTTTAATGACATTTTGTTTTCGTTTCGCAATCTTTATTGTTATGTCTTTTGTCATCTTGTTAGCTTGTTTAATGTCAAGATTCTTCTAATTGTTGTCGTATAACAAATTGTACATTTTTTAATCGCAAAAATTATTAATATAGAAACTCTTATTTGTTTCGTTTGTCGAAACAACATAAGCATTGCGTTTAATAATTAACAACGTTTAAAATTGACGCAAGTCTAAATTTTGTTAATTTGATTAACGTTCTTAACTAGAACAATTCGCTTTAATTATTTTATAAATGTTATAAAAAAATTATTATTGCGTTAATGCAAAGCATCTATTAAAGTTTCTTAATAACATATCGCTTTTTCTTTACGATCGTATCGTTCGTTGTTAAAATCTTAAATCGTTATCACAATTAATAATTGTTTTATTAATGTTTCTTCAATGTAATTTAAAATCTTTTGTTTTGTTCTTTTGTTATTTATTTGTTTCTTTGCGTTAAACATGTAGTTTTAAGTCTATATTTAATTTTGTTAAATTAAGTTGTTCTTATCGTCTTAAACATGAAAGCAACGAACTATTTCGCGAGTCTATTTATTAATATTTGTTGTTTTGACAACATGTTTTCAATAAATAATAGAGAGATAAATACAAACAAAATAGTCATTTACTTACGAAAAATTATTTTTCTTGCGATAAAAGAAGATGTTTTCGTTTTTAAAAGTCGTTTTTCTTTTCTTTTGTGCTCAATCTTTTACAACTTATTAATAACGAATAAACGAATTAAGAGCTTCAATAAAATCGAGAATTTGAAGACATTTAATAATATTAGTAGCGCGTCTTTAGTGTCTAAGACTTACATTAATTATTTTAAGTTTATTTTTTATGTTCGAATTAATCGCTTAACGAAACAATTTTAACTCTTATAATCGTGAAATTCTTGTAATTTTAATTTTTTCGTTCGTATTAATTTAATTGATTGTAATGTCATTTTAATTAAACGTTATATTAATTTGATTAAACGCTTTCGTATCATTATGTAGTAACAAATTGTTCATTGTTTGCATCTTAATTTTTCAAGTATTGTAATACAAAATTTGTTTTTAATAATTCGAATGCTTATTAATTCGATTATATTGTGATTTAATTTCTTTGTGCATCGTTTTTCTTGCGAAATTATTGTATTTAATCGAAGTTTTATATTTCTTTATGTGCGAGACTTAATAACTTAATACATAATACTTAAGAAAGTTAAAATAATTTATTAAATCTCTTTTTTTTTTTCGAAATTCGTAAAAAATCTTCTTTAGTTTATCAATACAATATAAGACATAATTTATATAGCGCAATGTTTTATTGTTGTAAATTTAATAATGTGTTAACATAACAAAGTTTAGAAACGTTCGAACGCATAGTATCGCATGCGATAAAATTAAAGTAAGTAATAAAATTATCACGAGAATCAATTAACGTAGAATCGACTTCTACTTATTGCTTGTTTATTGCTTAACTTTATTAAAATAATTAAAATATTTAAGTTTCACGTACGTCGTTACAAGTTAAAAGCGTCGCTTAAGCTAATTTGTTGCATTTTTTCTTAAGAAAATAAAGTTATTCTAACTTCTCTTAAATTGTGAAACATAATGATCGATAAATTCGCAAATTTATTTAAGTAAATAATTTATAATGTCGTTGCTATAAAGTTGATGCAAAATATTTATTATTATTGCATCGTAAATGTTCACAAATTGATGCTTTTAAACAAAGTTCTTCATTAAATACATTTAATTTAAATGTTTGTTCAAGACGTTATTTTTAATTTAATGAAGAATCTACGTCTAAGTGCTTTCGTAAATGCGATTAAATTAATTAATACGTATATTTTCGCGTTAAATAGATAGAATTGTGTATATATTGCAATGTTAATTGCTTTTAACGCCAATAATTAGAATCTATTTCTTATAATCGACATTTATGTCAATTAATATAGAATAGTCACGTCGAATGTATTTGTTAACGTAAAGAATAAACATTTTTTTAATAATAAAAGTCTTGACAATTGCAAACAATCAATTAGAATAAATACTTCGTAAAAATTTTCTTGCTTTTACGCTTAATTTTTTTTTTTATCGTTCGATAATATATATTGATTTTAATGTTTAAATTTTTTAATTTAACAATTAAAAAAAAAATTAGCTAAACGAAGTTTAAACTATTTTAATTTCTTCTTGTTTTGTTGTTAAAATTCTTAATTGTTATATATATCGAATATACTTGTTTGTCGTTGTACATTTTAGTTAACACAATTTTGTCAATAAACAACATAATAAATATTACGATTGCTTTATTCGAAAGATTTAATTAAGTTTTTTATCACTAGTTTCTCGTATAAAACTTATTATATATTTGAATTTTTCTTATTATGTTTCATTGACGAACTAACTAGTATATTAGATTGTTTGCGAACGTCGAATAATTAATAAGAAATTCGATCGTTTTTGTTATTTCTTGATGTTAAACTATGTAAGATCAATTTTGCGACGCACGAATCGTTTTATTTAATTCGAATTAAGTATGTGTCTAGACGTCGTTGCGATCTTTATAAAAAACATAATGCTAATTGTTTTGTCATTCGTTTAAGCTTCTAAAGCTTAAGAGATTATGCAATGATTTAAGATTAACGTTGCTAAAGAATCTATTTATATTGTTAGCTATGCATTTAGATTGCAACAATTAATGAATCATAACATAATTAATTTAATCATTAAACAATTAATACATTTTTTCGTTCGTTAAGTTAAGAGAAGATTGCAACAATTTAAATACATTAATAATCAAACGTCTCGCTAAATACTTAATTATCTTTTTGTAAATATTAACTTATATAGTTGTTCTTATTGTTGTAGACTTCGTTTCTAGTTGCTTTTTCGAGTTTTTAACTTTAGTCTTCTTTTTATTTATTTAAATATTATTTTTCTTTAATTCTTTAAGATCGCTATTGTTATCATTTTTTTAAATAACAAACTTAAAATCTTCTCGCAATTAACAAAAGTTGCGCTTTGACAATAAGATTGTTGTGCTAGAAAGTCGCATTAAAGATATAGCATTGTTCGTCTTTAACTTAATTTAAAAAGTTAAAAGCATTTAAATTGTAAGTTTTGAATAATCGTTCTTTACGTTTCTCAAGAACACATAGAATTAATTAACTAATTTTGTTATTTCGAATTAATCTATTGTTGCTTGTTTTACTTCTACAAAAGATTCTAAATTTGTATTGTCATCGTTTAAATCAATTTAACTTAGTGCTTCTTTTAGAAGTTTTCGACAAATTCGTTTGTTCAATAGTATAAAGCATGCTTTTAAGTGTTGTTATATATAAGCAAAAAATATAATTCTTCACAAACAAGACAAACACTTGCGTTTGTACATATTTTTTTTAGTTATTTTTGTATTTGTTTACAAAGAAATTTTCGATAATTATAAAAAGAATTGCTAAGATATTTAAACTTAATAACAAGATATGTTGCTTTAATCGCATCAAAAGACGATAAATTATTAAAGATAAAGTTTTTCTTAAATTTAAAATAAGTCGAAGCTAGACAAGATTAGTCTAATTAACGATGTTATCTTGATCGCAAAGATTACATACTTAATTTTGATCTTATTAACTCTTTGCTTACGAAACAATTAGCGAGTCAATAAGACAAACGTGTTGAATCTAAAAGACATAAATTATCTAATGAAGATTATCTCTTTATTGAACAAACGTTAAGCTATAGTTACTTTAATAGTTTTACAATCTTTGCAAATTAATTATCTTAAAATATTCTTCGTTTACATTCTTTTGCTTATAATTCTTACGTATTTATTTATGTTTTACACATATAATTTATAGACTCACTTTAACTTTCTTTATGCATTTAATATGTTGTATAGTATTTCTTTATGCATATGAATAAATTACGAGTTACGATCTCGTTCTTTGTTACAATTGTACGCTTATGTAGAATTTCGATTTTAATAATAAAGAATGAAGCGATATTTGACGATAAGATTCTAGCTTTTATCGCTTTTTTCATTGTAGTTTATTTCTTAAGTTTGCATTTAACGATGTACTTAATGTATTTGATGTCAATTGTAACTTTAACAAAAAGAAAATAAAAAACAAAAGATTTAAAAGAAGAAAAGAAGAGCGTAAGTTAAAAAGATGTAATAGAAGAAAACATTTAAAAGATCGTAACTTCGATGACGTTTTTAGAAGAAAAGATAAATCGTAAGACAATGTTAAAACGCAATTAAACTAAGTTAGAATGTCACATTTTTATTCTCGCGAGTTATTTCTTCGTTACGATCGCACGTCTACGCGAGATTTTAATTGTATTAATAAAGAACGAAAAAATAGTTAGCGATAATATCTTAGACTTTTATCGCTTTATTCATTTTAACTTATTTTTTAAAAACGAATTTGACGATGTACTTAGCATATTTGATGTCGATTGTAACTTTAAAAAGAAGAAAGCAAAAAATTTAAAAAAAAAAATGAAGTAAATTAGAAAGATATAATAGAAAAGAACGTTTAAAAAGTTGTGACTTCGACGAAATCTTTAAGAAAAGAAAAAGATCGATAAATTGTGTTTAAACATTGTTAAATTATGTTAAAATGTTACATTCTTATTCTCTTGAATCTTGTTTAAGTCTTGTTATGATCGCGCGTCTACGTAAAACTTTAATCTTAATAATAAATAAAAACGTCTAAAAAATTGTGAATTAATAAAGTCTTTAAAGAATTCGATTATTTTAACTTATATTCACTTATTAATAGAAAGAGATCGTCGAACTATGTTAAATTAAGTCGAATTATGTTAGATTTTCTCTTCTCTTCTATCTCGCTCTCTTTCTTTTAAATTGATAAACTTATTAAAGTTTCG